>Ga0194123_10000045_pt1 | contig 235352 bp, 289 predicted proteins | sample TA2MahsurfametaG_5_FD_155479 | JGI IMG/M metagenome (GOLD analysis project Ga0194123, IMG submission 155479) | Freshwater microbial communities from Lake Tanganyika, Tanzania - TA2015023 Mahale A surface | ecosystem: Environmental > Aquatic > Freshwater > Lake | place: Tanzania: Lake...
ACACCAGGACCGTGGACGATTGCGTGGCCCACCGGCTGCAATGATGGAGTGCGGATTGATTCGCCCGAGGGTCCGGTCGCATTTAACGTCATTGACTGCTCTGCCAGCCTCATTGCGGCAGCACCGGAGCTTTTAAGTGCGGCTCGATCGGCTTTAGCCGATCTTGAAGGTATTGTGCCAGAGTTCGAGCCTAGCGGCGATCGTAGGCATCCAGCTTGGAATACCATAAGGGAACTCCAAGCTATTATTGCCAAAGCAGAAGGGTTTTATACGGGAACTTAATCGGATCAATCCGCCTGCCACAGTCAAGCTAATGAAGACATAACATCCTATGTGGAGACAGCATGACTAGCATCGTCATAACACCATTCGATAGCGAACACGCAGAGGAACTGAGTTCATTCATCAAGAATGAACTCGACAATGCAGACTTTGAGGGCGAGGAGATGCCCTCATCTGTACACATTGAGGATGTTGCGGCTCTCAAGCGGCAGCGCGACCTCTTGCTTGATTTCGTCGTTGCCTTACTTCACGAGTGGCAGCATCGCGGCAAGGCTGATCAGTACGACAAAGCGCAAAGGACCGCCTGACCGGAGAGCGGGGGTCAGTTAACCTCCTCCCTCCCCCTGCCACAAAGAGGTATCGAGACACTTACCCCAGGAGACGATGACATGGCCCTTGACCCTGAGACTTCCCGATGGCAAGCCCTGATGAATGGGGCGTACGAGTTGGCGATCCGCACCCAATGCTCGAAGCAGTGGTCGTATGACCAGTTCTTGGCGAACCTCGACGCGAAAGAGCGTCAGGCGGTGCTGCTGGGCAACATGAACTACCAGATCGGCAACGGCGGCGTGCAGCAGTGGGTCGAAAACGGCTACGCCTGCAATGCGTCGGATCTGCTGGTCGTCCTGTCCCTCATGGCCTCCCCGCGAGCGTCGGAGTGGGCCGAGAAGCTCGAAGAGTTCGTCGATGCGTTCGTGAACACTCAAGCCGAGAAGCGTGGCTTCGGCCAGAACTACTGGCAGGACGACGAGGAAGAGGACGACTACGACCGCGAGGACGAGAAACCGCACTGGCACGCGGCGGAGACCCTCACGGACTTTTACTACAGCGAGCCATTCAACGCCGAGTTCTTGCGAGAAGTCGAGGACTTTTTGGCTAAGTAGTGCGTTGTCTCCTGGTTGGGGCGGGGGTGCTGGTCTCACCCCCGCCCATTTTAACCATCCCCTATCTAGCATCCACAAATGTGTATCAGGAAATTTGAAACCACGGAGAACCAATTATGCACGTTGAAGTCAGCCAAGACGGATCGATTAGCAATTTTTCGTTGGATGCACCCACACCCTCTCCTACCATCAGGGTCAATGAGGCCGACATCGGAGGCCGTTGGGATATCGAGGCTTGCCGAATCGAGGTCGAGAAGGAGAACGGCGAGTTCTCACGGTTCTGGGTTAGCGTCCGGGTGGAGAATGGCCGACCCAAGGTCTACGTCACCACCAAAACCGGCAAGCTGTCCGAGTCGCGGACGCAAGTCCAGAAGAGCATCACCGGTACTTTCAATCAGGAACCATTACCCTCACGAATATTAACGATGCCGTGGCACTGAAACAAGCATGAATCGAATGTATTAGAGAGGTTTTGGAAGTCAAGAAAATACCCATAGAGTAACCAGGATGGGCATTTTGGAGGACCAAAAAGTGACAGTACAATCAGATTTGCAGCACTGGACAGTGGGCAGAGCGTTATCTCGGCATGTTGACATTCCGCGCACAACGCTGCAATCAGCAGTCACGCAGGGGCGGATACCGAGCCGGACGTTCGGTTGCGGTACTATGATTGTGCATATCCGCGACGTGCGACAGTGGGCAAAGAGTCACACGCCGAGGAGCAAATAGCGTCAGATGGTCTGACGTTTGTGGTGGTTGGTGGCCCGACTAGGAGTGACAATGTTATGAGTAAGGCAGTCGTTAAAGGCGCAGGTAGTACGATCAAGGCAATTTTGACCGTGAATGCGTGGTACCATGTTGCTGAGAACCGTAAGTTCGCAGAGACCAATACTCGCAGTGTCGTGTTGCGGGCAGTTCGGATTGCGCATCCTGAGATGCGCGTCGGGCCGTCTGTTCTGAAGCACGTCGAAGATGAAATCGGGTTGAAGCGATGTCGCGGCAATGCCCAGAATGCGGCTGCTCGCAAAGACCGCGCAGTTGTGATTGCTCAGGAACTGGGGCGTCTGTTAGAGAATTTAGGTATGAAAGTATCTGAGGAATTGACAGACATCATCAAACGCAAATGACCATTAATCCATCTTAGATGCTCAATTGATCTAGGGGATTAACCCATCTTATTTCTCTGCCACATGAAGGTATCAGGGAGACCAAGACCATGCCAAAAAAACTTTACCCAGTATACGACAGACTGAGCACCGCCGAATCGAAGGCGTTGGGCTTCAACTCAATCCCGGTGGTGCTCACGAGCGTCGGGATGCCAGCAAGAGACGTACACGCGGTGCGGACTGGCGAATTCCGAGAACCTAACAAGGATGAGTGGTATTTGTCCGGGGCGATCCCCGGTGCGTGGAAGGCTCCGAATAGCCTGTCCTGCAAGTTCCACATCTGCAAGCTGGTGCGGGCCAAACCCGAACAGTAACGGCAAAAAGCAGATAACGCTCGGATTCTCGGTCGAGGACGCAAAAAGGCTGTTGCCTCCGACTGATTATTCTTACCTTCACATTTGGCGTCAAGAAGAATTGCCTGTGGCTTCAGAACAAGGAACCGAAGACTGGGGCGTCCCAGTCGGAGAAGCGAGCCGAGAGGTTTACGCCAGACTTTGATCGGCTGATAAATCACTTTGGGAGAAATAGCGTGTTTGCACAGGCCACGCCACAGATGCCACAGATCACCGAAGCTTTCATGATCTGGGCACTGGTATACGGGGCACTTTTCACTCTGGTTTTCTGGGGTCTGATCATCTGGGGAGCGGTGAAGCTCCTCAGCGGACGCGGGAAGAGTGCCGAGCTTGAGAAGGAGGTTGCATACCTGAAAGGCCGGTTGGATCGGAGGGAGCTAAGAACCCCGGAAGACAGGTCTGGCGGTACTAGCCCTTAACCAATTCCCATCTCCTGCCACAGTGGAGTATCGGGGATCTTGACACTTCACACACAGGAGACTAGAGACATGCGATTCAAGCGTGGCGACATTGTGTTAAGTGCGCCGGGATATACGAATGGTTGTTACGTCATCATTGCGGTGGACTCCACTCGTCCGAAGAATGCCTACAACGGCATAAACCTCACGAGTCGGAAGAACTACCGCTTGAGCGATGATTCGCTTGGCGTCAAGGTGGGGACGGCTACCGAAGAGTTCTTGAACACCGACCCGAACCAGAGCACCGGCAATTCGGTCAGCGATGTGAACTTCGGACGGGGGAAGCGGCGAGCCGAGTACATGACTGGCTTCTCATTCCGGGCGGAAGATAAAGCTCGATGGGGACTGCTGGCGAAGTCGACCCCGAATCAGTTGCTCGACATTCTTCTGAATGACCGAGTCCAGCGGGTGCAGTTCAAGCACGTGATCGAGAAGGGCGAGAAGTACGTCTTCGCTGCTTCGAATGTGAACGGGACGACCTATCGCTATCCCCTCAACGTGTTGGTACTTCCGGAAGGGACTGTTGCGAAGCGTGATGCGGCGGCAATCTTGGAGGACCTGCGACGAGTGGAATGCCAACTGGATCCAGATAACCTCACCTGCGACGGCGAATTGCCCATGAATCAGGTGCGGCAACGACAGCGGCAGTTGACGACCGAGCGAGCCAGCCTCGTGCGGGAGTTGGGACATGAGCCGACGCATGCTGAGTTGGATCATCCAGAGTTTAACCGATCTGTGGATGATTGATAACACCGATACTGTACTCACACACGATACGCAAACAACGTTGACAGCGACAACAGTTCTGCCGCATCGGGCGACGGGGCCTTTTTCTCTTTAAAATTGGTGGAGAACCACGATGATTACTAGCAAGCGGTTGGCTGAGGCCATGGTGGTGGTAGCTTATCTGTTCCTGGTGTTGTGGGCATGGTTCAAGAACTGACTCGTTGTGGTATTATAAGAAGCCATAACTGTGCATCTTGTGTGAGCATGCCGGTCTGGGGTTATCCATCGGGCTTCGTTTAGTGCGACCATCCTTTATGGCTCCAATAATTTGGGAACGGGCGGGCCTCTCGATTTGGGAGACCCGCCCGTCCCTGTTTAACCACCCTCTTCTTCCTGTTACACACCATCAGACAACGATTTCACCAACACGAGCGAGAAAAACATGCCGAAGGCAACGAGACTGAGTTTGCTGCCCAATCAACCGGGCAACATGCGAACCGCGACACGGGAAGCGATGGCTACGCTATGGACCATCGAAGGTCACAAGGGATTGTTCTGGTACGTGCAGGGCTGCAAGGCTGGTCATATGGCGGGCGGTGACGAGATCGTGGCCGAGGCTGGCTCGACGGCTGATCGATCTGCTGAGCTTGCGGCGGCAACTTCATTTCCGCGATCGAGCTTCGCGGTCTTCAAGCGAGACGAAACGGTCGAATTCCTCGTGTGCCATGCCCTTGGAATTCAGGTCCCTTGACCCCCGTCATATCCGACATGGTTGCATTCCTTTTTTCGCACGGAGATCTCGATGGATGAGTTACTGGCAAGCAAGGACTTTATCGCGGGCTGCATTTGCGGTGTTTTATTTGCTCTCGGCCTGTTGTGTCTCATTATAGCGATCGACGTCGCAGCTAGTGTTGTCACTAGCATTTGGGAGCAAAAGCGGCAGCGGGTGATTGACTGCCAGAATCAGAAGTGCTGAGACAAATGAGACCTCGCGGTCTGGCGTTAGAGCCAGAGTTGGCTCTTGCAATCGGCGGGTTCGCCGTATTAGCACCGGACTCTTTTTCAAGCCGGAGTACAGGAACCCCAAGTGGGAACAAGGGGGCAGAGCTTACAAGACGCTTCCGGCAGCAAACACAGCGGCCAGAAACGCAAGTGAACGAAACCAGTTGGTGGAACGTCGCTGATACCAAGAACTGACGTAGAAGTGGTTGAGTTCCATGTCGTTGAAACAGGAACGCTCCGGTGAGTTAACCAACGACCTTGGCGCAAGGAAGGCTAACCGGATTTAGAAGGCGGAACTAAAAGGCCGCTGAACTCTTTTCCCTTTCAGTTTTTCCAGCTTGGAAATGGCGGGCATGACACAAGCAGAAGTGGATAAGCTGAAGGCATGGCTTGAGAAGTGACCCTTTTCTGGTTCACTGTTGCACCCGCCGAAGCTCCGAACAACACCCGCGAGTTTCAGGTCGAATGGTCGCCCGAAAACGGGCTCAAACGAAACCAACAGCGAAAACACAGACGGAATCTGCACCGCCTTGTACTTCGACGAGCCAGACGACGAGTTCTTCGACTACAAGGAGCGGGCAACGCCTCTCTCCGCGAAAGCCAACTGCCACTACGGTTCGTGCTGAGTCAAACGACGGGAGGGTTGGATTAACCGACCGACCCGGCTCGCCACAAGGGAGTATCGGGAATTCAGGACCACAAGACACCAAAAGGACCAGAACCATGCTCACCGGATACGTGATCTACAAGGGCAAGCAGCCTCTCGCATGGCATGCCGACGAGGACCTCCGATACCGAATGGGCCAGTCGGCTCTCGCTCAGGGTCTGATGGTCGGCCTGATCTTCTTCGACCTGTCCGAAGCCGAGAGAGCGATGGCCGAAGTGCCTGACCTCTTCGAGTTCGAAGACGGCGACGACCTGTCGATCCGCGAAATCAAGCTCCAGGCTCGTTAACCGGGGGCGGTCTGCCCGCCACAGGGAGGTATCGGGGATTCAGGACACAAGAGGACCAAGACCATGTACAAGGCCGTGAAAGAGAACGACGGGACCTACTCAATCCGGTTCAGCCGATTCGGGCTGAACTGGGAGGTCATCCTGCTGGGGGTTCGTGGCTGCAACGTGAACCGAACCATCAACAAGCTCTACCGGGAGGATTAACCCTCCTCTTTCCCCTGCCACATGGTTGTACTGGAGGACCAAGAGAATGAAGACCGACGACACAAACACAATCCCGGAAACACTCGACGCACCATGGCTGAAACGCTTCTTCAAGCGGAAGTTCGGCATCCCGGTGCGGGTGGATAACGCGGGAAGCAGTGGGTGGGTTCACATCTGGATCATGAGTGATCGAACCGTTCGCCACACTGACCCGCTCAAGTACAGCCACCGATTCCCGATCGAGCTTGGTCATCGTTGCATGGCCATCGTTTACAAGTCGAGCGAAACCCTCTCGAAGCAGGCGTGGGGTGGGAACATCGGAGCACACAGCATCGCGATGTACGGCCACCAACTCCGCGAGTTGCTGGTGGGAATCCTGGAGACCCCCATTAACCCGGAGCCTGTCGCTGCCACATAAGAGTACAAGAGGGGACGCGGCTGGTGACGACCGGTCGAGTCAGAGACTTGAAAGAGTCTCACCCTCGCGTGACCTTGGGACGGTCTAAAACTCATCCGGAGTCGTGGATCTCCTAAAACTCGTCCGGAGTTCGGGTCATCTCCTAAAACGGCGTCCGGAGTCGTGGATCTCCTAAAACTCGTCCGGAGTTCGGGTCATCTCCTAAAACGGCGTCCGGCTTTGGGAACAGCCTCAATAGCATCCGGACTTACGCAGAGGAGTCCTTAAGGTCTCTGAAACGATTCCAGGCAAGGGGGAGGGGAAACCCTCCCCCTTGTCGTATTAACCGGGGGTCTCCTCCTGCCACATCTGGGTATCGGGAATTCAGGACACAAGCCAAGGAGATACAATGCGACCATCACCGACCATTCGCGGCATCGCTCGATCGATCATCCGGGGCGTTCAAGCGAATTTCAATCCAGAAAACCAGCAAACCGAACTCGAACGGATCGTCGAACTCTTTCAAGATATGGCGGTGAGTTGCGAAATGATCGACGAGTCAGCCCCCTGTCATCACATTGGAAACCTCACAGCCAAACGAGACGCCGATATCCTCTGTCAACTCGCTACTTTGATCGAGGACGACGCTCCGCAGATCCTTCTGGACCTGCCCAACCGGGCATTAACCACTGTTGGCTCCTAGTCACAACAGGGTACCACCAATCGAATCGATCGAGTTAGTGAGACTTAGTTGAACGAGTGGATTTAACCGACTACGACAACCTGCCACAACAGGGCATCACCAACCAGGAGACGACCAGTGAAGACAGAACACGCAAAAGAAATCGCCGAAGCCGCAACCGATATTGGTCTGAACGTGACCCACCGTGATGGATACTCAGGGCGGGGTATGTATGGAGAAGAAACCGATGGAGTCGTTGGGAGTATCGGCGACATCATCCAAGCCATCGCCTCAGCCGCTTATCAGTATGGGCAAGCCAAAAGCGAAAGCGAAGGGGAAGAATTCCTCGTCGCGATGGGCAATCTGAAATTCGACAGTATGGGGCGCGGCCAGATCGTTTACTGAGACTGTCTCCTGGTCCGGGCGGGGGTGCTGGTCCCACCCCCGCCCATTTTTTAAACCTTTACTCCTCATTTCATCAACGTGGCTTTTCTGCCACAAAACTATAGAGTAGTACTTTACCACTCTGCTACTTAAGGAAAAACAAACATGACATTTGCCGAAAAACTCAACCTTTACGGGGTAAGCTTTAATTTCACCAAGAAAGGGGTTTAACTCGAAGCCAACCCAGAAGACGAATCCCTGTTTGACGGAGATGGGAACGTAACGGACCCAACTTTTTACGCTTTCTTGAACGTGCTCGAAGGTATCGTAAGCTACGTTGATTACGACCCTCGTGACAGCAGAGCTGGGCTTGTTGTTTTCGCAGAGACAAATGACGGAAGAGCTTGGTACGATTTCTCAGGTGAGTCTGCCTGGATCGACGTTTAGATTAACGACAGGGGGGTTAACCGCTGGCGGCTTGGAGCCGATCGGTTAACCCGGTCGGCTCCTTTAACCGGGTTTTGGTTCCTGCCACATCTGGGTATCGGGGACGGGTGATCCTCGAAGACCTCAGACCAAGGAGACCGACCAATGAAGGCTGTACACTCTCTCGACCGTTTCGACATTGAGGCCATTAACGAAGGCAAGGCCATTCGCCGCTTCCGGTTCGATTTCGCGATCGAGCATCCCGTGACGCGGGCCAAGGCCAAGCGGGGGGTGGTTCGCGGCAAGATCGGAGCCGATCGCCGACGCGGGCTGGTGGCCGTTTCGAAGAGCTAACACTGTGGCGGCTTGGAGCCGATCGGTAAACCGATCGGCTCATTCGGGTTTTGGCTCATTTGACCGGGTTTTGGCTCCTGCCACATGAGTTCAGACCAGACCAATCACTGGGCATCGGGATACCACCCCACCCTCCCTCCTTCGGGAGGGGGCGGCGTCCCGCCCCGGTGTTAACGCGGGACGGGACGCTGCCACACAGAGGCAGAAACGAGTCCGGGAGTTACGGACCGCGAGGACAACAACAGGGAGAAAACAGAATGCAGAAAGTTCAATTTAACGAGCAAGATCTACGCCGAGGCAAGTCTTTCGAGGTCGGTAACTATCACGTTTGGTTTTTTAACAAATTTCGAGCAGACCAAGATTGGAGTAAAAACGAAAACGAGAGTGAGCGTCACTTTTCGACTTTCAGTAAGCTTCAAAGATTTTTGGAATCGTTGCCTGACGAGACAGACCCGGTGGCCGATTGACGCTTGCCCCCGTCTTTGCTACAAGTGACAAGGAGAGAAGATGAATAATCTGACTCTTAACCGACTGACCGCCGTTGCCACAATGTGGTAGGACTAACAAACTCAACGGGGGCTGATTCGAGAGATCAGCAGCGGCAGTCGTTAGTGGGGCCTGCCGCACCCCGTTTAGCCCCCTTGGGGTGCCGTGGCAATTGCTGCGGCACCCTTTGCTTTTGACGACACCCACTCAATTCACAGAGAAGAACATATGACCAAACAAGAGACCACCCTCGATCTGAAGCTGTCTGACGCCGACTCCTCGAAAAAACACATGCTCGACAAACGAGAGCAGCCCGTCACCTTCACCGTGACCCAGACCAACTATGTGTCTCGACGCGGTGAGACGAACTTCATCGTCGCCTACACCGGGCCGATGGGTAGCGGCAAGATCACCGTCCCCGGCAAGCCCGACGCCGAGAGCGATCTTAACCTCTTGCGCCAGATTGTCGCCGTGAAGAAGGACATCGGCAACAACAAGCTGTTCAGCACGCTGTTGTACATGGAAAACTGGCACTGTGGTTGCGTCATCCGCCAACGCAAGTGGTCGAACAACGAGGTCGCCCCGGCGTTGCGTGGCGAGGTCCGCCCCGACCCGAAGCCATTGCCCAACGTGGCCCACCGCCTGCTAAACCATCACGACGCCAAGATGCAAGGCTGGGCAGTATTCAACGGTGGCCCCCACCTGTGCGTCGAGGCACCCAACGGTAACTTCACCATCAGCGTAAACACGCTGGAAGGGAAGAAGATCACGTTCGCCTTCGTGCCGTATCATGAGAACGGCCCGGCGCAGTGCGTGGACGTTCAGCACCATACCAGCGGGGTCGATATGAAGAACGGCGACACCGACTGCCCGGTGCAGCAGGTCATCTGCTTTACCGTAGGGAGTGATCTGTACCGCTCCCCGTTGACCGAGGAGAAGGGCAAGGGCTGCACGCTCATGACCGTGCTACTCAAGCGCAAGGAAGAGGGGGAAGAATAACGAGACCATCCCCAAATTGGAGTGGGGGTGCTGGTCCCACCCCCCACCCATCCTTAACTGGATCAGACCGCTTGCCACATAGCAGTATCGGAGGAACCAAATGAGCGAATCACCAGTCCTGTGAGGATTTTCAATTGGAACACAAACTCAGGATCAAAACGCTCTACGTGCACGTCAAAGAAACGGCGTCTCCACTACTCAAGCACATGCAGCAGGCCCACCCAGACTGCGAAGTGATTCCAGTCAAAGCGAACACTTACACCTGGGACCCCAAGCACGGCAACGTCAGTGGTGATTACAAGGACCATTTCCGCGAGAAATACAACAAAGCTGCCCTGCTACACCGCGCCGCCAAGTGGACACCGGACCCCAACGGCAACTCAACGGATTTTCTACCAGGTCTGATGATGACTCAGGGCTGTGGTTTCGGTTGCACCTACTGCTACACCGAACGTCATTACGTCAACAATTACCCGAAGCTCTTCGCAGACGTGTACAACATCGTTGGGATGATTCAGTACACGATGGACAACATCAGCAGCCTACGGGATAAGATGTTGTCGCTCACACACCGAGATTTCGAGAGGTACCGAGACCCTCAGCATGGGGATTGGATTACGTTCGACCTGGGCTGCGATTCAGACTGTGTTCTGGACAACCAGTTAACGGCACACGCAGGTTGGCACGGACACGTGGTCGATATCATGAATCGAGTGTCTCAAATCAATGGGGCCAAAACTTCGTTCGCGACGAAGTCCGCCGCATTTGACGATATCATCGCTGGCACCGTTCGACCCAGCCATCATCGCATCCGCTTGTCACTCATGCCTGAACACCACCGCAGGGTGCTGGAGATCAGCACCGCACCCACGATAGATCGTTTGTACGCCGTCAACAAGTTGGTGGCACACGGTTTTGAAGTGCACATCAACCTATCGCCCATCGTGGTGACCGATAACCACGTCGAAGAATACCGAGATCTTCTCACGTTGATCGACAACACACTGACACCCCAAGCCAAAGCCCAGATGGCTTATGAAGTGATCTACCTGACCCACACGGAAAAGCAGCTTTCGATGGTCGAAGCCTACGCACCGAAGGCCAATAACATGATGGTCCATGGGTCACTTCCCTTAGTACCAAAGCCCAATAAAAAACACGTATTGAGCTACTCATCTCAGGATAAAAAGTGGCTCAAGTCAAAGCTTCGCGACATGGTGGCCGAGATCACCCCGTATTCACGGATTCGTTACTGCTACTAAAGCTTTGCGACCCTAAAGAAGCGATGGACCAACTACGATTTCCCATCAGAGGGTCTCATATCAGCATTGTTGTTCCTGCAATTATCTTGGATAAAACTGAAAGGTAATCTATTCAAAAAAAGTTCAGACACGGAGAGTTTGATTTTAAGTGGATAGTTAGCCCGTTTTAGGAAGTCCAATGTTAAACGAAGATGACTCGAACCTAGGTTTACGCATCATTACGTTAGACGACGGTGAACTACATTCCGTTTATAAGTTGTCACAAATTCAGAGGGTGAATACTCAAACTTGCTCTCCTCCTCAATGGGAAGCAATCGCACAACGAGAGCAGCTTCAGGCATGTCTTGAGTATAAAAAGGAGAAAGACTTCCTTTGGGGAGATTCAGTAATTTCTGTGTGATGGTTCCTCGCCATAGAGAGCAGAAGTGTGGGCTCCAACCTACGACGACCTACTCGCTAGCGACTGGGAGGTTTTCGTGAGCTGGGTGGTCAAGAGTTAACCGGGTCTTTCCCACTGCCACACTGTGGTATCGGGACAATCTAAACCGCTCTGTTGTTTGTGTCATTTCGTAGCCCGCAGGATTTCCTGCGGGCTTTTTTTTGTTTAAGGGTTAAATCATGGCTAAGTACAAGTACAACACTATGCTCGACGTTGCGTTCTCAGTCGAGCATAGTTTTTCAAACGCAGAATCCTTATTGGATTCGGCGCAAGGTCGTCAAATGGTTCTTGCTGCGGTACTAAAACGCATAGCATTTTTGGTTGAAGAACCAAATGAAGCCTCAGAAGCTTTTGGAATTTGCGACACATACGACATTCCGGAGGAAAAGTCTTGAGTAGCGAAAAACCAAGAGCAGTAACCAAGGAGACGACCATGAGTGGCTATGGGGACGTTTCCAGGCAGGAAATCGTGGGCATACGAGTGTGCTCCTGGAAGAGCAACTAACCGAGTCCCCCGATCCTGCCACAAACGGGCAGAGACGGACACCAACCACTAACTCCAGGAGAACTGATGGTGAATGCCATATTAATACCATTTATGCGCTACAAGAATGGGAGAAAAGCGGTAAAAAAGGTATTGAACCATTCTCATTATTCCAGGATTATGGCTCTTGCGTAGATGCTTCCGCAGCAGAAGGTGCGTTGCTGGAGGCCGAAGACTGCCTCCGCAAGTTGAAAGCAGCAACTGCTTCGTCGAACGTTGCAGCGGAAACGCGGCAGGGACGGTGGAGCGGGTGCCCGCACACAGTGACCACCTGGCTCTCAGGACCAAAGAGATCACGAACGTGGACACGGACCATCACAGGCTGATGACGGTCGCGGGGGAGGGGGTGCTGGTCCCACCCCTCCCCCTTTGATTAACCGAATCCCCGATACTCGCCACAGGTGGATATCGGGAAACCAATTCGGAGAACCAAGAATGACGACCAGACACCACGTGCTCGCGAAATCGGGGCACAAGGAACAGGCTGCTGACGTGCTCGTCAGCGACGCCACAGAATTCGGCAAACAACTCGCGAATCTCGCGACTGGCGGATGTACCGTCAGCATCGAGCCAATCGCCAAAGCCACCAAGACCACCCAAAATGGCGATCCCATTGTCTGGATCACCGAACACGACATGGCCGATGTGTTCTGCTGGCTGCTCTGATTAACCGAATTCCCGATCCTGCCACAAACGGGTATCGGGGATTTTCGGGACCAGACAGGAGATCAAGACCATGACCACGGAATTCGCCATCGCTATCGCGGGCAAGCAAGACAAGTGGGTTCCGGCCAACGGCGGAACCGAGACACCCTTCAAGAGCCGATCCGGAATCCGGATGCTCTACTGCTACAACCCGGCACTCGGACGCCACGAATACCTGAATGTGGACACCGACATCATCATGACGGATAGTGAAGTTCGTGCCGCCATCTCTCCCGAAAGAAGACAGAGCGGGGGTAAGTACGAAGAGCCGACGAAATGGGAATCTCGCCAGAGTCCCTAGCCGAGCCCGCTTAACCGGGCTGGCTGGCCTGCCACAAGGAAGTACCGAACCACAAACCATCACGAGGACCACGCGATGCACACTCCGACCCAACGCAAGCCCGACCAGAACCGCATTGTCGTCAAGGTCGACCCCACGAAGGTCGCACGAGGCCACCAAGCGCACGTCACCGGGGCTGGCGTCCACCACGACAAGCGACTCCGACGGAACCGCACTCGCGGAAACCAAAACCGAGCCGCAATCCACGAGTGGAATTAACCGGCTCACGAATCCCGCCACAAATGAGTACCGGGGATTGGCCCCGGTGCGACACCCCAAGGAGACCCGACAGTGAAAAGCTTCCCGGAGTACGTCTACGAACACTACTACCATATAGGATGGGTCGTCAAATACGCTTGACGCACTGCTCGTCAAATCTGAGTGCCAATCCCGAAATTTCCCACACCCCCTCTTCCTGCAGGCCAACAAGACGCTGGTCGGCTAGCCGATTTTCTCGAACCCCCGGTGCTTGCCACAAAAAGGATCGGGGATTTTCGAAACGGAAACCCGAGACCAGGAGAAGGGGCCGATTAACCGCCTCTTTCTCCCTGCCACAAAAGGGCATCGGGGATAGGACCAAAACCAAGGAGACACGAGATGGACAAGCTTAAAGTGCGTGTTGCTCTCACGAGCGGGATCGGCATTCTGATCGAAGTACACGGCAACGAAACCGCGTTGGTTCTAGTAGAAGGGCAACAGGACGAGCTGGCAGCACGGCGAGCAGCATACGAGGCGATGTTCGGAGAGCCAACGCACGAAGAGGAACGCGCAACCGACGCGACGATCCGCGAATTCACGACGATCCGCGATGTTCATCGCATCAGTGCGTCTTAGACGACGAAGCATCGGCGAGCCTACTTCGCTTAACCGAGTCCCTTAACCGAGCCCCCGATGCTTGTCAAGGCATCGGGCCTCTGATCGATGCGAGATTGACCAAACCCCGGTGTTAACACCAAAGAGCGGTTTAACCTCAACGCCCAGGCTGCCACAGAGGGGCAGAGACGGGCCAAACACTCTTAGGAGAGAAGCGATGACCTTTGCAGAAACAACCTTTGCAGAAACACTAAACCAAAACGACTGCTCTTGTGGAGTCGAGGACGGAGTGTACTTCTTCCTCAGCGAAGGAGGAGCCAAGTCACCGACCGAAGTCGGTGACTACCGCCTCGCAGCAAGCTCGAGCTGCCCACCACCGTGGTGCTGGTCAGTGACGGAGACACAGTGGGGCCTCGTCGGCTTCGAGAAAAACACAGACAAGCGTGTCTGTGCTGTCTACGACGCCCAGACACGGCTCTGGGTCGACCTGAACTAACGTCACACCACAGAGACTACCACAGAGACTACCCCGCACTTCGAAAGGAGTGCGGGGTTTTTAGTTTGTATGTGGTAACAATCACACACTTCCATCTCGTTCTCTGGCACTTCCCGCCGCAGTACGTGCGGCTGGAAGTGTTTTGTACGCTCTGCCACCTTGTTCCCACTTAGGGTTACGATACTCCGGTTTGAAGTACAACCCAGTTGAAATTCGGCGAACCTTGAAAAGCGTGTCACCTTGAAACGTACCACCTTGTGTTCGACGCAGGTTCATGAGTTTTATTCCTTTTGGTGGTAAGCGGCGTACAGAAGACTCACGGGCGTTTTCCTTGTTTGGGTTTTTAGGGGTTGGTTCGTCCTACCACTTTGTGGCAGTGGCGGTTCGTCGGTTAAGAGGGACGAGGACGAAGAGTAAGGGTTAACGAACCCTTTTTGTCTGCCACAGGTGGGTGTTGAGACAACCACCCACCTTAAAAGGGAGAGAGACCTTGAAACTTGCAGAAAAGCTGAACCTTTACGGAGTGTTCTTCAACCTCACTAAAGAGGAGGGGGTGAGCCTCGAGTCTTGCCCAGAAGACGACTCGCTTTTCGATTCGGAAGGAAACGTGGTAGACAAGGCTTTCGAAACCTTCTTGGACGAGCTTGACACCTACAAAGCTTACGTGGACTACGACCCAAGAGACAGAAGGTGTGGGCTTGTCGTCTACGTAGAGACGGCCACGGAAAGAGCTTGGTACGACGAGTCTGGTGCGAGTGCCTGGGACGAGTGCGGGCTGTAAGACAGTGAGACGAACAGCTGTAACACTGACGGCAGCTGCACCGTACTGTACTTCACAGAACGAGCCAGTGACTAGACACGCGGGAACGAGCGGACCGGGCAACCCCCGGTCCGCCGATCACCGCCTTTAACCGGCTGATCGCCGCCGCCACACGGTGGTATAGACGAGACACACTCGTATGCCCACGATTTCCTGCCTGGAAACGTCAAAACAGGCCAACGCTCGCGGAGCTACAAACACTAGGCGGCGAACTCACCGTCGGGCGGTGGGACATCATACACGAAGCTTTAGAGGAAGAGATCGTCCTTTTGCAGGTCAGTGATTGGAACAAAGTATCCAGTGGTGGGAGCTTGCGGGCTTGCTGCGGGAGGGGGGATGGCATACCCAATCCCCCCGCCACACGCCGCATGTCACATATCGTTTTCAGCGAACACCCACACCCCATCGGGCAGATCGGTGTCGCACTCATCGCCACACAAATTCGCGAGCCCCCCGAGGCTTCGCAGAATGCTTTCCTCTGGCCAAAACCCAGAGGCGACACGGTAGTACGTGTCAAAATCGTAGCCTTCGACAGAATACCTTGGTAAGCCAAAAGAACGGCGGTTGGCGATGACGATACTGACAGCCAGACCGCTTTTCTCAGCAGCGAACAGGCGTAATGCCTGTTTTGCCAGTTCCTCGGTGGCGAAATTCGCCACGTTTGCGTTCTCCGGGGCATTTCCGTTGACGTCGAACACTACCGACCAGCATTGTGTCAAAACAACCGTCTTTGTGCTTTCGTTGAGGCTGTGGCCACAACGAAGGTCGTCTGCGTCGAAAATCGGTGTCATTGGTTCTCCTGGTTTGGGTTTTGGTCGTCTCGGGATCACTCGTCCCGATACGCACCTGTGGCAGGAGCTAACACTTGGTTAACGAAAGCCGACCGAGGATGGCGAGGATTAACCGAGACCGACGGGCTGCCACAGAAGGGTGTGACCCAACCCAGCACCAACCAGGAGACCAACCGATGCTCACGATCAGCCGAATAACACTCTGGGAGATTTTGTCCGGTGACGGCGACGCCGCCGATCAAGAGACGGTTAACGCGGTAGAAGCGCTCGACCTCAAGCTCGTCGTCGCGGACTTCGAGCTAAGCGCGCACCACATCGGCGGCGACTACGTCGTGGGTGTTGTCGATGATGTGCTCGTAGCCCAAAAAGCGGGCTACAGGATCGTCACGTGGTACGGGCCGAAGACCGAGGTTCTCGTTGTCGGGGTCCGAGAGGGCGACCTTAACCTCGTGGACTGAACTGCCACAAAGGATCATCGGGGGGTCAGCCACAAACGTAAAAGATGACGTTGTGTTGGCGATGCTGCGTTTGATTTGGCTGACCCTCGCCTCACGACCGCAGACGGTATTTCCAGACAGGAAACACACCCCCTCTTCCTGCACGTACGTACGAGAGTCCGGGTCAAGTAATTCTTGGTGTATTAACTGATCGCCGACGGCACATGAAACAGCCGGACGAGGAGAACCCTTGCCCGGCTGTTTCTAGGAATTGACGGAAAGTTTTTTGACGCAGATAGAGACGGTCAGCCGCATGTCCCCGAACAACTGATCCACTGCCCGGAGATTAACCGGACGATCCTACCTGCCACAAAGAGGTAGCACCGTATCTCTCCTGTGTGTGACAAAGGGACTGTGGCAAAAGGAGGGGGAGGGGTTAACCTACTCCCGCCCCCAAAGGTATCGGTCGTAGAAATCTGCGAATTCGCCGAATGACGAGAACGTCCAGTGCTCGTCGTAGCCCGCGTCTATTTCTTCATACAGCTGGCATTCGAAGTGGAGTTTGTCGTTCTCGACGTAGATCTTGCCGAGCACCCCGCTTCCGGGGTTTCGGTCCCCGTCGCTGGGCGCGTCATACGGTGCACTGCTGTTGACGGTGAACCGTCCACCGTGCTCTTCGTACCAATAACCATTATTCTCAAAGTATGCTTTCAGGTCTGCAGTCCAGCCGGTCTCGCGGTCCCAGTATTGCGTCGTCATTTGCGGTTCTCCTGATTGTCTCGGGTTCGGTCCTGTCTCGGGATCACTCGTCCCGATACGCACCTGTGGCAGAAGGAAAAGGGCGGTTAACCGAACGAGCTAAACCGGTGTTCGCCGTGCAGGCCAGCCACCACAACAGAGCCGTTGTCCAGCTTGACCGTAAGCCAGCCCCAAACACCGGCACTCTTTTCGACGTCAATGCCAGGACCTTCCCAGGGGACATAGTGGTCATCCAGCATGTCGGCGATCTGAGCCCTCAGCACAGCGTGCTCAGACGCATGATCAACGGCAACCTTGTAGTAATCGTGTCCCATCTTGCGGTTCTCCTGATTGTCTCGGGTTCGGTCCTGTCTCGGGATCACTCGTCCCGATACGCACCTGTGGCAGAAGGAAAAGGGCGGTTAATCCGCCCCCGCCCTCTTCGCTGCGGTTAACCGGGGGTCTTCCGCTGCCACATTTTGGTACGATGGGGCCAAGACACTCAGGAGACAAGACAATGCCACGAGTGACCACCGCAGCGGGCTTGACATTGTACTGCCCGCCACGGTCCTGCACCACGTACGAGGGCCGTTAGGAAAAGATATTACGATACACCCACAGGAGAAACAGAATTCACCCGTTTTATGGCCCTGCCACAGAAATTAACGAATGGTTCGACATTTGACACTTTCGGAGAAAATAGTTATGGCCCGCAACCACGTGAATCCAAAAAGCATCGCGCAGATGATCACCGAGGATCCCGACGTTCCAGGATCGCCAAGTGTGAATGAATTCAGTCGCCGAATGCCCGAACTCGTCCACGTGTCGTTGGAAATGAACACGCTCAACAAGGACGGCAACACCGTTACCCTATACTTCGACGGTGAGCCGACCCTCGAACAGGTCCGGGAAGCGTGCCAGACCGAACTCGGCAGCTTACCCCTTGGCGTGGACACCAAAGACCAGTACTTTGGTTTCGAAGAGCACCCGACACCCGTCAGCGAGCGGGCTGGGCTTCGCCGCTACGAGGTTTACCCGACTGTTTAGTTAAATGGATCATTATCTAACACGCCACGAGCGAAGTCTAAGGCTTTCTGATCGTCATCTTCGCCACGGGCGTAGGGGTCATGGAGGATGATGACCACTGTCCCTCCCCATACTTCCATGTGGCTTCCGCTGAAAGCGCGACCACGAACTAGCTTCTTGTTCTCGACATACTCGTCGTAGAAGAGATGAAACCAGTCGTGTACCTGCTGCCAAGGAAGCACGATTCGAGGCGCATGCCGGGCGATGGCTGTTGGCCGATAAATGGGCCATTCTTGCCATTGGCTTCAGTGCTGACGATATGGCCGAAGCACGCGACGATATCAAAAGAAGGACCTAACCGGTGGTGGCTGACTGCCACATAAGAGTACAAGACCGCATTGTCATCCGTGTGGCCGATATCAAGGTCGCACGGGGTCACCAAGCCCACATCACGGGGACGGGTGTCCACCACGACAAGCGGACCAAGCGGAACCGCACACGCGGAAACCAGAACCGAGCCGCCATCCGCGAGTGGTGTTAACCGGCTGAGCGGCTTTGCCACATAGTGGTATCGGGGATTCAAGACCAATCAAGACTAGGAGACCAACAATGAAAGCGAGCTACTCTCTCGACCAGTTTGACATTGAGGCCGCTGCCGAAGGCAAGGCCATCCGCCAGTTTCGGCACGATTTTTCGGTGGCGCGCCCCACGACGCGGGCCAAGGCCAAGCGGCGAGTCGTTCGCAGCAAGATCGGGGCTGACCGCCATCGCGGGCTGACCCTCGTCAAAGCTGGCTAGGCAAACAAGCGGGCCGGTCGGAAGTCCCGACCGGCCCCTCTTTAACCGCGATCGCAGGGGGCAGCTTTTCCAGAGAGGAAAGCCTACTCCTCGTCACCGTAGTAGGAGTAGTCGGCTACGTCAGAGTAAACAGTTGCTGCTTTCAACTTGCGGAGGCAGTCTTCGGCCTCCAGCAACGCACGCCGTCGTTCGTTCACCAAAATCTCGACGAAATCCACAGCGTCGTCCTTGGTTGTCAAGCGAGCCAAGGTGAGTCCGAAGCTCTCGGGACGGTAGTGGGCTTTCCAATGTAGTTCGTAGTCGTGCTTGACCTCACCACCGTCAGAGAACTCGAAGACGTGTGTTTCCGGTGCGTACCCGCCCCTGTCACCATTTCAGCCCATGTCAGAATTTCAACCTGACACCATCTTTTCGAGCATGGCCACGATTGGTGCGAGCATCTCACCTAGACTGTCATCCTGCCCATCGATCAGACCGTTAAGAGTCTGGATATGTTCGATCAGCTCTTGTTTGGGTGCGTCGGACTCGACCTTAGTGCTCATGGGTATCCTCGCTGGTTGGTTGGTTGGTTCGTCCTACCACTTTGTGGCAACAGCGGTCAGTCGGTTAAGAGAGGGAGGGGTGAGACCAGCACCCCTCCCAGGGCCAAGAGCTCACAGCGGTTCTGGCTGCTCTTCGAGTAGTTCACACTCGGTCACGAGTGCAAGCAGGTCACTCTCGTTGTTGACGCGGACGCGGACGGCGTAGTCTTCGTGGCCTGGACCTACGTTCCGCAGGAAGCTGTCTAGGACCTTCGCGTGTCTTTCCACGAAGTCTAGGCCCCAGCCTCGTCCGTCTTGGGCGTCGCAGCAGTCGAGGAACACTTCCACCGGGTAGTTGGTGAACCGTTGTTCGTCTTCGGGGGTGTGGTTCGGGAAGTCAGGTCCGCACCACCAAACTTCGTTTCCGTGCGTGAACAGGCCGTAAGTTACCACTGTTGGTCTCCTGAAAGGTGGTAGAGTGGCTTGCGGTTGTCGCTCGCCTTCTCTTTTTTGTGGCTTGCGGTTGTCGCTCGCCTTCTCTTTTTGTGGCAAGCGTTTTTGTGTTGTGAACCAAGACCGACCGTCTGACACAGGGAGTTATCGGGAGTTGGTAGTACGGTGCCTAAAAGTGGCAACAATCTACTGTTAAACTCTGCTATCGCGTCCTAGACGACGGAGCATCGGGCGGCTGGTAGGTTGAGCCCCCTTTTTTTCCGACCGAGACCAAGACCGACCGAGACCGAGATTAACCAAGACCGACCGACTGACACAGGGAGTTATCGGGACGAGTGATCCCGAGACGACCAAAACCCAAACCAGGAGAGAGACCATGGACAAGAAAGTGCTGATCGCCCTCGTTGAAGAAATCGTCACCGCTGTTGCCGCCAAGCACAGCCTCGAAGACGTCGAAGCCCGCGCGATGGTCGGCATCGCCCTCAAGAAGAACCGAACCGCCTTCGAGAACGCGGTGGTTCTCCCGACTCTCACGCTGGCCACGACGCCCGTTGTGGCCTAGGATTCCTGGTTCGGGGGAGGGAGTGCTGGTCCCACCCCTCCCCCATTTTCTCTTGATTAACCGACCCCTCGATCCCGCCACAGGTGGGTATCGGGGATCGCTTGCCACACAGTGGCATCGAGGATTTTTGGCCTGAAAATGCAGAGGTTTAATCACCGGAAGATACAGCCGTCAAATGGCTGCTTCGTGCTACAAACAACTGCTGGCGGGCATGGTTGACACCAACACCTCCCAGATCTCTTGTAAACTAACTTCTTTTTTATATGGTTTGCCTCACGACCGCAGACGGTATTTCCAGACAGGAAACACACCCCCTCTTCCTGCACGTACGTACGAGAGTCCGGCTGATCGCCGACGGCATACGAAAACAGCCGGACGAGGAGAACCCTTGCCCGGCTGTTTTCGTATGCGAACTGGATCTGTGGAGCCGTCTGCTGGTGAAATCGACGACGGCACACGAAGCAGCCGGACGAGGAGAACCCTTGCCCGGCTGCTTTCGGATCTGTGGCCTTTTCAGTTTCGTTCTTTGTCAATGATGATTCGGATTTCAGATTTTGTCGTGACGCCAAGCTCTTTGATGAGATCGGCAACGGTTGCGGTTTTGGCGTCGTCGTGCCGGATTTTCACAACGAAGGCAAAATCGACTATTTCTCCGTCGAGAATGATGGCTTCGAATGGGATTTCGTGAATGTCCGTGTCGGCATTGATTGCCGCAATTGTTTTGATGTGTTCTTCAAGTGTTTCGAAAAGTTCCTGGGCGACTTCTTCGAGTGGATGATCTTCTGGATTGCATCGTCCGTTGATCCAGAGTTCGTGGCTGTTCCACGAATACTCAATCCGTCTCCCATTGATTTTGCCAGCGATTCTTCCCGATTCACTGTGCCGTCGTGAAATGTCAACGCGATTTTTCATTTCGTCTCCTGGTTTGGGTGTCGGTCGTCTCGGGATCACTCGTCCCGATAACTCCCTGTGTCAGAAGGAAAAAGGCGGTTAATTTTCCGGTCGTCTCGGGATCACTCGTCCCGATAACTCCCTGTGTCAGAAGGAAAAAGGCGGTTAATTTTCCGGTTCACAGTCTCGAAGCCATCGCAGAAAAGCTTTGCGACATCTGCTTCTGGCCGTGGTCTGGGAAATGGCGTTCCCATTCTGTTTACCGACTGTTCTTTGTTGCCACAAAATGGCAGAGAGAAACCAAACCCAGGAGAATGCTCCCGTGCAAAAAGCAGAACTGGAAAACGGAGTAGCTCTGGCAAAGTCGCTCGTCCCGGAGGCCAAAGCCCTCATCGAAGCGGTGGTGAACCTGCCACCGGAGACCAAGTATGAGCAAGCCAAACCACACCTAGCCAGGTTAGAGCGATTCGGCAGCAAGGCTGGCGAGCTGCCCACCACCATTCTCAGAGAGTACATCGAGCGGGACGTCTGGTTGTTAGAACACGGCATGCACCGACTGCAGGACTCTCACCAACGAGACGTCGAGTCGAGGAGTAGCTCTTGGTCCGGGGAGGGGTGTTGGTCCCGCCCCCGCCCTCTTCGCTGCGGTTAACCGGGGAATCGCCAGTTAGCGGAGATTGACTGATGCTCTCATTGCACTGTATGTGGTAACACGCTCTTTCTCAAGATCAAGCAAACGCTTGCAAAATGGGAGATCGACCATCACTGGAACGTCGGGATCTATCTTTATCTCCTTGACTTATTGTGTTGTTCATCCCTTCCTGCTGTTTGTTACAGCGGCTAGCCCTCGCGTTAATATCGGGAGGGCTGGCCGCTGCCCCCTCTCGCGAGGGGGCAGCTTTTCCAGAAAGGAAAGCCTAGGCGGGGGAAAGAGGAGGGTTAACTCTCCTCGTCGTAATCCGCCCAAGGAGCGAAAGCCCCCTCGTCATCGGAGGCAACCCAGCCGTCAATCCGAACGTGAGTCGATTCGCCGTTCTCGGAACCCAACCGCACCCGCACATCGCGAGTGTAGGCGGTGTCCTTTGGGTTGGCGATGGAGAGTTGGACCGGCAAATCCGGTCCGTTCAACAGTTCTCGTGCGAGTTCGTGGCTGGTCATGCTTCCCCCCGGTAAAGCTTGTTGATGGTTCGGTTCACGTTGCATGGTCTTGGTCCTCTTGTGTCCTGAATGCCCGGTACTCCCTTGTGGCAGTTCACGCCACGAGGTTAAGGTCGCCCTCTCGAACCCCAAGGACGAGGACTTCGGCAGCCGGACCGTACCACGTGACGATGCTGTAGCCCTCTTTTTGGGCTGCGAGCACTTGATCGACGATCCCCACAACGTCGTCACCGCCAATGTGGTTCTGGGTCATGAATCCGAAGACAATGGCCTTGATGTCGAGGGCATTCACCGCGTCCATCGTGGCTTGATCGACGCCCACGTCGTCGTCGTCGTCGTCAACGCCACTCAACACCGCCCAGAGTTTCTTTTGGCTGATCGTGAGCATTGGTCTCTCCTGGTTTGGGTTTCGGTCCTGTCTCGGGATCACTCGTCCCGATACGCACCTGTGGCAGAAGGAAAAGGGCGGTTAACTGGCGATTCCCCGGTTAACCGGCGAACAGCCGCCGCCACATCGCCGATGCACGAAGCAGAACGAGCAACCGACGAGACAATTAACCAATACACCACAGTCCGCCGAGTCCGCTGCATCGGCTGGTAATCGTCTCTCCTGGTCCGGGGAGGGGTGCTGGTCCCACCCCTCCCCCTCTGTTAACTATGGAGAGTCGTTTGCCACATTTGTCCTGCTCGGACATTGACTTCATCGATGTTATAAACTCGATAGCCGCCCTTTGTGGGAGTTAAAGCGATGGCAAAGCGAACGATTGAACTCGATAAGGCTGAATGGCGAGCAGCCTGCATGCGTGACGCGGACAAGTGCAGCGAGCTGTCCGAGGCAATGGATATGTCACGCGAGGACGGCGACGACCCCAGCGATTGGAACGTTACAAAGTTGCTGCGGACGGCGTGCGAGTGTTTGGAGTTTTTTAACAGTGGCACTGCAGCCGATGGACTGCGACGCGGCTGCAAGTCTACCATTCGCCAGCACCGCGAACTGATCGCGTTCATTCGCAAGTGGACAGCACTACTCAACGAACGCAAGCAATGGCTGCATCGCTCACCATCAATTAGCCGGGAACCAAAATGGTGACGACCGCAGACGGCATTTCCAGACAGGAAACACACCCGAAAGCAGCCGGGCAAGGGTTCTCCTCGTCCGGCTGCTTCGTGTGCCGTCGTCGATTTCACCAGAAATCGGCTTTGTGTTCGTTCCAGTCGTCGACGGTCGCGATGATGATGGGCGTCGGGATCGGAAAGCCCTCTTTGTCGAAATCGATCAGCGGTTGCGGCTCATCGCTGAACACCGTGTCTCGTGGCACAACTCGCAGCTTGGCAACGCAGTTTTTCCATGAGTCAGGGTCTGTGAGCCAGACAGCAGCGTTTTCGTCTTCCCAGTCGTCGACGTCGGCAACGTCAATCTCGACGGCTTGTCCTTCTTGTGCTTCCGGGATGCTGTCACAGCATCCTTCAAGAAACAAATAAGCGGTGTCGCGGTCTTCAACGAGCAGTTTTCCGGCGTGTCGCATTGCGGTCTCCTGGTTTTGGTTTCGAAATCTCCCCGATTCCCTGTTGTGGCAGGGAATCGGGGGGCGGTCAAATCGGGTGCGTCACCATTTCATGAAGATGGTCACGAGCTTTTCATCGTTTTCGGTCAGAGCATCGGAGTCAATGTCTTCGAGATTGGTTCCCGGTGGCTCGATGACAAATCGCTCTGCACTGCCGGAGCAGCCATTCACGACGAGGACTTCCGCGTCCCCGGCTGGCGGAAGTGAGGCAAAGTGTTGTGCGGCTTCTGCGTTGGTCATTCTGGTCTTTCTCCTTGAGGTTTTCTTCGAGGATCACCCGTCCCCGATGCCCTTTTGTGGCAGGCACCGGGGGTTCGGTCAATTCTGAACTTCGCCGCGTCTCGCGTCGGTTCTGCTCCACGCTCGGCGAGGATGACGAGGACGGGGACGAGGACGGGGACGGGGACGAAGAGGGTCGTATTAACCGGGGGTCTCCTCCTGCCACATCTGGGTATCGGGAAGACCATTCAAAACCGAAAGGACCAGGACCAATGATCACACGCGACTTCATCACCGCTGGCAAGGCCAGCTTCACCGTGTCGAATGGCAAAGGCGAGCGTTACACGTTCCGCGTGACCCACAAAGAGGCCAGCGGAACCTACCCCGCGACGTGGTTCGTCGCCCTCCTCACCGGACCAGATAACACCAGCGACTACACCTACATGGGCATGCTCAACCCGACCGAAGGGACGGTACGACTCACCCGCAACAGCAAGTTCGCAGAGGACAGCACCCCGGTTCGCGTCATCCGATGGGCTTTGGGCATCGTCTGGAACAGCAAGGAATTCCCCTCCGGCTACAAGCTCCAGCACGAAGGGAAATGCGGACGATGCGGACGGATGCTCACCGTCCCAGAGTCGATCGAGAGCGGCATCGGTCCGGAATGTGCCAAACTGATGAAAGCCAAGCAACAGCGCACTCAGCGGCAACACACTCTGACGCCCGTTGGTGCGGAGTGACAACCCTCACGGGGCGGTTGGGGTTAACCCAACCGCCTGGATGGCCATCTCGGACGAGGCGAAAGCCCACTACCGCAACCAACGCGAAATTTCACATATTTCTTTATAAATAGCTGTGGATTTTTATTTCAATGTCAAATTCTCGTAATATACTAAAAAAACTCTTAGAAATAAATTCAAAATTAATATTGATCTCATCTTCAATCCACTCAGCAATTCGATCGGCTGGCAATTTGCTAGGTCCATAACGAATGCTCGAAATATCTTTCATTTTGTCCCAATCAAAATAATGATTTGGTACTAACTGTCGAATTAATTTTATTGATTTACTAAGATCCTCAATCCAAATTATTCTATATTCAGAATCAGGTAATCGTTTTAAATCTCTTAAAACATATCTTAAAGTATTAACAATTTCCCAAACATGCATTTCAATAGGAGACATATCACAATTTGGACAAATTCTATAATGATTCTGCTCATAAGAACCGTCACCAAAATCTCGATGTAATGTATAAGCACTAAGTTGATAATGCACTGGAAATTTATGCAATTGATTACCCCAGCATGAAAAATTACGAAGTCTTGATCTAATCAAATCAAATGGATTTCGTAACAATAAAACAAATTTGGAATTCCTAACTTTTTCCTTAATTTCTGGGACAAAAAAGCTTAATCTATGATTAACCTCACAAATAAATTGAACATCTAATCTATTATAGATATCACAACATGCTTCAATAAACCCATCAGACGATTCACCCAACCATTTAGCTAAAGCTGCTTTTGACATCCCATGACTATACTCATGTCTTACCCAACAACTATGCCTACACGAATTCCGAAATATCTCCGCAAGAGTGTGTGTACCAGCTCTTTCTAAACCTACTCCAAAAATATGTGCTGGTTCATCATTTTTATGAACATTATGTCTAAATTGTTTTGCTGGTTGACTATCGACTTTTGTTAAATGCGACAACTTTGGCAGACCGGCAAAATGTGCGATAACCACACCTTGATTATCATAGGCTACTTGATCAATTGTATCTCCGCCCATGCTTTTTGGTCCATATGGCCACCTATATTGTTTATACGCATCATACGCATTTCGTTTGGGATTATGGTTCCATTGTGGTTTTTTTATAATCTTATTCAATATATCTAGATCTCGCATAGCCCACAACAAAGCACCTTGATCATATAATTTCACTTTTTCTCTTAAATCTGACCTATTCGATATTATTTCAACTTTATATTTCCACATATCAACAATAAACTTATCACGTGGTAACATCATACCAACTACGCCAGAATTTAATGATAATTCATTTTCTTCTTTAGTAAATTCTCTATGTGGTATAAATTCAGCATAAAGAGATTCATCATTCAAGCATGTTTCTGGCGCAAAATAATCTCTAACCACAAAGAAATCGTCAACTATTTTTTCGAGCATTGGGTGCGGATCGCCAACTATCACTATATCAGAATCTAACCATAAAATCACGTTAGCATTAAAATGATCTGCAGCCATCTGTATCAAATTAGGCTTATACCATTGTACCCACCTATTTCCGAATTTTTCGGCAATGGCTTTTTGCTCATCGCTAGGTATATGAAAGATTAATATATCTTGTGGTAATTGCGGTTCAGCGTCGAATCCCAATGGTATTGCTATAAGCTTCACACTACTGAATCTTCGGATAGATTTATATAGCAAAGTAAAATCAGTGATAAAATCCGGTGTAAATGCTGTAATTATAGCTAAATGGTTCATTGCCAGCCTCCCTTTCTGGCGATGATAATATCGTGCCCAGTTAGTGCCAGTTTAGAATCACACCATTGACCATATCGAATTGGCTCCTTTATCATCAACGAACTACGGATGAAAACTCGTCGTAATGCCTGTTCTGGCAGTGCGACATTCAGTAACGGTCGGTCTTCATATTCAAACCAACCGTCATCGTGATGATATTGAAATCGAAATGGTCGTTTGGCCTTTCCAGATTCAAGAAATGTCATAGATTGTTGGTTTAATAGAACGAATGTGCCAAAGAAGATTCCTTTAGGTCTCAATATTCTCGATACTTGCCTAATATATTGTGCGGCCCATTTGAATTGGAAATGATTGAACAATCCTAACGCAACAACCAAATCAAATTGGCGATTGGCATACGGAAGTTCGACCGTTACCGGGTCAATTACGCCAGATGGGTTGAATTCATCATGTTGAACGTCAAATTGGTCGAATGTAAATGATTTTGGATATGTTTCTCGACAATAATCAATGTAACCTTTATTATTGTCAAGGCCGGTGTATCGACCCTTATCAAGAAAGTCGATTAACTGTTTGGCTAGTCGCCCGGTTCCGCAACCGATATCGAGAATTTTAGAGCCAGAATGAAGACCGGCATGCTCGATCAGCAGACGATGATATTGCTTCCCAATAACATCAAAAACTGGATTATAAGGATTTATCCCGCCAAGAGGCTTGGTATTAGACGAGTCGAATTTTAGTTCGCCCAGCCGAACTGCTGGCGGTTGGCCTACAACCGCTGTTGCTTCCTTGATCGGATTGTCTTCCATTCGCCTTCTCGCAATTCACGGATTTCAAGGGATGCAGAATGTGAAGCCATTTCCTGATCAAAGCGTTTTTGCATATCCGACAATGAGCCTTCAACTAGCTTCTTGCCAGAAACAAATAATGCCGCTGATCGTTCTGCGTCGGTCTTAATAGGAGGGTCGAGACGAATGGTGTCCAAAGTTTTTAGAATCAAGTCATTGTCCGCATACGCTGGAACAATCGATCCGGTGGCTAATCCCCTGACTTGAAACAAAAACTTATCTCGCAAGAGATCATTTTCAAATGTAAATAGAATGGTCTTCGGCATTATAAGCTCCTTGTTGAGACGAATGTATCTACTGAAGGAAGAATATGAAGCAACAACAAGTCAATAAGAAAAGTGCTAAGCCTGGCCCTCAAATTATTGATAATCGACAAAGGGCCATTCCAGAAATTCAAATTGACCCCTCTGTAGCCAATCTGCCCCTTAGAGCCGTGTTCTATGTCGAAGTCGGCGACATGGAAACATTGCGGATTCAGTTGTTGGTTAAGGAGATTAACAGACAATACACCGGAGCACGCGGAGGCGTTCATTACGTTGTACCAATTAGACACGGCAAGATTGGTACGGATATTGTATTTGAACAAGAATTCCTTGATGTCGTAAATAAAATGTGCGAAGTCAAGGATGGGCAAATTGTTCTCAAGGATGGTGCCACCGAAGTGAACGTCGTTCGTGAAACGATCTAATTGGGGATCACATGGCAAAAAGCAACATTAGCACAGGTATTGAACAATTGGTAGGTGCTCGTTCCACACCCAGCGAAAAGCAGATAGAACAACATGAACGTGCTTGGAGAGATATACGAAATAAGCTCGATTCTATGTTGATCGGCACCAATGTCATCAAAGGTGACACAGTGCGAAAGCAATGCCAAGAATTAGACAGCCTCGACCAAGAAGGCAGATACAATCATATCGTCGCCCGCTGGGGAAAGCAGTACGCCGAACGTTCCCGGCCTTTGCTGCATCAGCTTGACTCTGTAGAGCGAGAAATTGCCAGATTTAAGTCTGAAGACTAGGCGGGATCTCTAAAGATTGCCGTTTTAATGCATTGATAGTATTATCATATGCAATCTGCCGCATAAATTCACATTGCCATTCGGTAATCCCGAATGATTTGGCATATTCAAATTCTTTAGCCAGCGTAGTTCCACATTGAACCGGATCGTCGCTACCCAATGTAGTTCGTAATCCGGCTTGCAACATTTTAGTAATTGGATGAAATGCTGGATGCGGCCAGACGCCTGTTACATAATTACTGGTCAACGATAGATCAAATGTAATTCCTCGCTCGATTGCAGCTTGGACAAATTCCGGATAATCAACAATCTTGATGCCATGGGCAATATTTGATACCCCTAACTCCATTATCGAATGGAAAATATTCGCTGCTGATTGTGATTCGCCAACATGTGCTCGTGTGATTTTTCCGGCAGCATGCCAATCATGAAATAACGGCTTATAAAACTTACTATCGAAGTAAGCCTCATCCCCTACAAGATCGATTCCCAATAAACATTCAGCTACTTCAGCGTTCTCGATGAGTTTAGCGTATTGCTTTTGGCTAGCCCGCGTGCTTTCGTATTTGATGGACAGAATTAGTCCAACACCACCGGGTCGATGGCGTTCGAATGATTCGTGAATAAAATGGATGGCTTGATGTTTATGCCATCCTATGTTCATGTACTTGTTAATCGAGAAATCGATCCAAGCATAACCAACGCCTTGTGCGTCGAGAAATCTACAGACGGCTGCGATGGACTGATCGATTAATGCCTCAGTCCATCGCAGTTCATCCAAAATCCTGAATTTATCGAGAAACCGGTGAAAATCACGCGGTTCTCCATCAGTGAACATCATCTGACTGCATACATCCTCATAGGATTCTGCCAAATGTTTCAAATTGAGATCTTGAATCACTTGCCAGACAAATTCTGGTGGGATACAACCGCCAAGATGTAAATGAGGATCTATAACAACCACTGATTAATTCCTAAAGAATTGTTACGTCCAATAACTCGGTAATGCCGTTATCTTCTATGTTTCGGTACTGGGAAAATCAGCAAACCACTTCGCTATCCGTTCTGCCCACGATTGCAGTTCTTCTTTACGAATCACGTAATCGAGTGGGATTGAGTACGCAACTAACCCGTCTTTACCCAGACCAAGATCACACACAATACCATCGATAGGACCCGTTGGGCTTTGGAGAATCTTTCTCCCGATAGTGATAACTGTGCTTTTGATAAATGGCTCAGGCGGTGAAACATCCAAATATTCAAGCACAATCCAAAATGGAACATAAACCGTTGTGCCGGGGGTGATATCAGTTAAAATCATAGAATTCATCAACGCTTGTTAGCGATACAGCCGCTTTTAGTTGTTGGCAGACCTTATGTAAAGGGCTGTCCGGTGTTGGCATCGTGCAGATCTCCAATACTTCGCTAACCATGATTTCGTTCGCTTGCCGATTTAGGCGGTATCCACCGCCAGATGACTGTAATAAGCAAACTTTAACCATACGTGGGAGGATTTTTTGGACGTAGCTTACCGTGGCCTGAATTCTATTATCTGCTTGGATAAGGTTTGCAATTTCCTTTGAATCATATCTGCCCGGATTGCGATGGAGAACTCGCAATATCTCGAAAACATATTCTAGGCCACGCCATTCAGCTAACATATATTACTCCGATGTTCATATTTATCGATGGAAATGATTTTATGGCATTAAAATAACGTGGAAAGCACAACGGAAACAATATGCATCACTCAGCTTATGTAAATTGCGAAAAATTTGTTAATAAGTATTGCCATTGTTTAGTAGGTAAAAAAGTTCTAGATGTCGGATCTTATAATGTCAATGGAACTCTTAAACCACTATTCGAAACCTCAGAATACATAGGTTTAGATGTAGCTCCTGGGCCAAATGTTGATATACTCTTACGAGCACACAAAATACCATTCACAGATAATTATTTTGACATAGTAATCTCATCATCTTGCTTTGAACATGATGATATGTTTTGGGAGACGTTTTTAGAAATGTGTAGGGTTACTAAGCCCGATGGATTGATATACATACAAGTACCATCAAACGGACCATACCATGGTTACCCGGTTGATAATTGGAGGTTTTACCTCGACAGTTGGAAAGCTTTAGAAAAATGGGGCAGACATAAAACATATGATATTACCCTAATTGAACATTATATCGATGCTACTACGTGTGAATTTTGGAATGATTCTATCGGGATTTATAGAAAGAATTCAGCACCGTTCATTTAACCCCCACCCCTCCCGCCACACTCAATCGCCGGGCCAACTGAGACCCCGGCGACCATTGGACGTACACCACCGACCAGGGTGATCCTACTGAACCGGGTATACCCCCCCAACCCCTAAGTATTGGTAGGGGGATTATAGGGGGGACCCATCCTATATGGCCAGGTGACTCTCCCCCTCGAATATATTTTTCCGTGTGACGCGACTATATGGAGGAATTATTACTCGTCAAAGAACAGACGTTCGGAGGTGGGGGATTTCGGGGCATCGGGTGTGCTTTCCATTGGTTTCAATGCCCCTTCGACATTCGCACATGTTCTTCATGTTGTGCTTTTGATCTGTGCCAGCATTTCCCGATTGAGGGCCTTTGCTTCTTCCATGCGTTTCGTGGGGATCTTCCCCACTAGAACTAGGCCAATGAGGTTGAGTTCCTCTTGGGTCAGGTTCAGGTGCCATTGGGCTTTGATTTTGATTTGCATTATTACCACATGAACTGTAGGTCGATTGCACAGTGACCCCAGCCGACGCTCAGGGTGTAGGCGGTGCGTCCGTGGGGTTTGTGGCCTACGGTTACGATGAGGTTGACGGCGAAAGTGACCAGTATTTCGTGCAATACGTCTTGTGATTTTCCCGCTTCTTCGACCCATGGGATTGCTATTAGGTCGAGGTCACGGGCCAGACTCCCGTGGACGGCCAGTGTCTAGCCGTGGGAACGGGCAATTTGGGCCAGTTCGGGGTACATGGCGGTGGCATAGGTGGGTGCATTATTAGGGGCTGGTTTCTTTTCTAGGTCGCTCATTTGATTGGGTCCCCCCGGAATTTTATTGGGTCCCCCCGGAATTTGATTGGGTCCCCCGGTGATCTCGATGGGTCCCTCCGGTTAATTTTGGGTCCTCCTGCATGGGTCGATTTACCGTATTGACTTTTTATGTAACAGGAGCGTGGGACTATTTTGTTCTTTACTCTTGAGGAGTGATATATGAGTACCGATGGCGTTCGGGATTGGCGGGATGAGCCTGCGACTGAGCAGTGGGGTCATCGATTTGGGAGTGGATGGTTAATATGATGTTGTTGCCACCGGGGAAGGACGTGTGTCCGGTATGTGCGGTGAAGCATGATCCGAATTTGCCGCATAATGCGGAGTCGCTATATTATCAGCAGCGGTTCTTTGCGTTGCGGGGGCGGTGGCCGCATTGGGCTGATGCTATGGCCCATTGTGTAGAGGAGGTCCGGGATCTTTGGGCTCTGCAATTACGGCAGTTAGGCCGGTGGACTGATCCGGTTAATGAGCCGATTGCCGATCCGCCTGCTGAGTCGTTTAGTCAGGTGGTGGAGTTTGGTGGGCCTGAATTGTGAGGGTGCACCATTATCCTCTGTAGCTGGGGCTGACGAGTAGTCGGTGTTCGTAGTCGTTGAGGAGTTTGAGGCTCTTGGCTTGGCTTCGGATAGATTCTAGAATTTCTTTCGGATAGCTGAAGTCCGTGATCAATATATCCATATTTAAAAAATATGTGTCATCAGGTAGGTCTGGTCCATATTGGACAGGAATAGATGAAGCACTGGGGAAAGTGGCAATGCACTAACCATGCAGCACCCAAGCCGTCAAATCAGTTGGCATGGTACAGAACAGTGTCGATGTTGCCGTTCATGGTTTTATCCCTTCAACCAGAAAGGAATCATACCGCCTAAAATAATGATACACACAACGGTGATAATCCAGCCAAAAAATATGAGTCGATGGCTAGGATATTGGGCGATATAGTCAGGGGCAGTGATCACACCGCCCTCTTTCGTGTGATCAATGAGGGTTTCGCGGAGTTTTATAAGGGTGTTCGCCTTGTCGGTTTCAGTCAGCCCGGACGGTAAGTGCTTGAGGTTCTCGTGGCTATACTTGAGTTTTTTGTGCCATTCACAAACGTCATTGGTAGGTGTGGCCCAGAAGATGCCGGTGTTGCCGGTGGTGAGTTGATGCTCTTCAATATAGTCGATGGCTTTACCTAGCCGTTCTTGGGCTAATTCGATGCTGTTCGCGTCAGCGGCCAGTTTGAGGTATCCGCCGCATTGTTGATTGAATCGGACATTGTTGACATAATACCATGATATTTGGACTATCGGGAAGCCGATGGAAAAGAGGATGGCGATAGTGGTGAAGATCTTCGTGGAATTGGACCTAGACTGTCTCATCAATTTTCTCCAGTGTACGTCGGGCGGAGCGTTTGGTGTGTTTTGAGCATGGTGGCGGTGTACATCATGTGTGAGGTGGTAGCGTGGTTGGCAGTCAAACGCAAATGGCACAAACAGCATGGCTACAAGAATGGTAACCAAAGTCCCCGGCTGCCCAGTTGCGTAACCGCGACACAAAATATCGACGCGGCGGATTCGCGTGAGCGTGACTGCCTAGCAATCACCCTGTGCTTGCCTTTAAGGCCGAGATTGCCAGGCAAGCTGCGATGCACAAATCGTTTAGGGGTTCGGTCGGGGTAATGATTATGGCGTGGTTTCCAATGCCGAAGAGTTTGAGCAAACAAAAGGCAGAAAAGATGGCTGGCGAATATCACACGTCTAAGCCGGACCTAGACAACACTGCCAAAGCCGTGCTAGACGCCTTGTGTGTTTCCTTGGGTGACGATTGCAAAGTAGTTGATTTAAGGGTGCGTAAACGATGGGCGGCTACTATGCACCGGGGACCACAGTTATTTACATAGAAGATCTTCATTTAATGCGATCAATAAGCTGTCGCACATTGTGATATAATTTTAGCCCCTTCATATCGGCTAATTTAAACCATCCGAGAGCCGCAAATTCGTGGTTATTTTCCAATCGTTGATTAGACGATGTAACCTTACAATGAATGAACGCGACCCCTTTTTTAGTCGATAGTTGTATGGGCTTTCCGACTGCCCTGCAACGGATATTAGTTTCTTCTCGCACTTCCCGAACCACCGCTTCTTCTGGTGATTCTCCACGTTTGAGGTGTCCGCCGGGAAACACCCATTTGCCTGCTCGGTCATCATCAGTGTTGCGAGCTAACCCCAATAACCATTTATCGTGCCATCGGACTATACCAACTGCCGCCTTGAAGTCCTCTTTAAAGGCTTCAGTAAGTACAGAATCGAGAATGCCGTCAAATTCTAAAAGTAAAGCCATATCGCTATATTTGTCAAAGATACTGTAATTCTTAACAGCCTGACAATGCACCGCAACGGAAATGTATTGGGGATTTGGACCTAATAAACCAAACCAGGACATTCAGAATGAAATCAATGTATACGACTGATGAAATCGCGAAGTTGTTCAATGTTGACCCGAGCACAGTATTGAAATGGTTCAACTCCGGAGCACTCAGGGGTTATCGAATCCCCGGAACACAGAACCGTCGAACTGCGCGTGAGTACTTGGTTCAATTCTGTAAACAACACGGAATTAATCTTCCGGAGCCACTCATCGGCCCCGAACGGTCCAGCCTGCTGACCGGTCGCCGCCCTGAATCTGAGGTACAAAGGGGTATTGGGGAATCAACTATGAAGTCGATGACATTGGCACAAAAGCTCAATCAGAAATTCGCTGACGATCCAATTCTTTCTGAATTTGATGCATTATACGAAACTTCAATATCGAGCCACCGCTTCATCAATCAGGATGATCTTCGACAACATCTCGTCGAAGGTGCCCTCTTGAATGTCGGCGTTCTTGCGTCAAAGGCTCTGTCCATTCCACGCGGCGATTACATGGTTTGGATGACGGATGCCGGGCATACTATGCTGGTCCCGGTATCTGAGAATCAAAAGCCGCGAGAAGTCTTTGAACATTCAAACGACCAATATGATATATTCACTAATACCTTGCTCCAGAATTGGAAGAAGCTGGAACGCACACTATCTGAAGACGATGAAGGCGAAAACGAAGAAAAAGAAGAAAAAGAAGAAAAATCGAAAAACGAAATCCTTACACACATCAACGTCGATACAGTTGACCGTATGCCGATCTTGCGAGCAATGCAAGATCGCGGCCACACGGTAACAAGCCTCGCCAATGAGGTTGGGGTCGACCCACCAGCGATCTCTCGAATTCTCCGAACACCAAAAGACGTTCAAGGAGATCCCAAAGGTCGAAATCCGAGCATGGGGATGGCATCCCAAATCTGTGCTGAACTGCGATTAGACCCAACCGCCGCGTTTCCGGACATTTTCGGAAGCAGCAGTCGATACGAGCCACGCAAAACACCGGGAAACCGTGGCAGTGGAATGAGCGGAGCCGCTTCTGGCTCCAAAAGAAAAGGCCGTGGCACCGAAAAATATACGCAAGGCAATACTTCAGAAGGATTCACGCGACGTTCTGATACCCTTTCCGAAAGTATGATAGAAGCTGCAAAACGAGACATTGATGAGCTTGAAGATGAGCTTGAAATGGAAAGTGGTGCGATGGCCCGCACCACCGCTGAAGAATTCGCACAACGTTTTGATGTTCTCTGCGAAGCAATTGCCCTGTCTGGCTTGCCGTTCAATACTTATTGGGAATCTTACGCTCGTCCAACATTGACAGAAGGAAATTGTCGAACTGTCGATGAATTACTAAACGAATTCTGGTGGCCATTCGGAAGTAATCAGTCTTCACCAGCCGCAAAGACAGCCCCAAAGACAACCCCAAAGACAACCGCACCGCCATTAGATCCACAATCAGCAGCAGCCAATAAACTGTACGCCGATCGTTTGGCAGCCAGAAAGCAAGCTGGCATTAAACCGGGATTGATTCCCGGCCATGAGCTGCGTGCGGATCGATTTGAAGCTCAAAAGCAAGCTATGAATGAGCGAATTGTCGCTCCGATCAAAAAAGCTTTCGCCTCTGCGATGAACTTATTCTTGCGGCAGATGCAAGAATTGCAATACAACAAGAATATTGGAGATAAGGACGCGCCGCACGCTTGGAAGTTGGCCCAGAACTTCTATAACGCAATGATGCAACGAGCGGCTGAATTCCAACCCAATTGGCGTCGGATGAAACCCGGCGAGACGCTCGGTTATCGCGGAGCTTATGACCAAGCTCGCGGAGCATATCAGAGCAACGAGTTACCCCGTAACTGGAGGCTGAAACAAGGGTGACTTTCGGAGGTGTCGAAATGCAGCGAATCAGGTTCTCAAGAAAGTCTAGGTGGAGCATGAATATCGTCGAATTCGTAGCCTCCGCAATCACAGATGATCCAGACATTCTTAATGAAGAAGCTCTAAGTACATCCGGTATAGCACCCGGCATGGCATCTGGCGAAACACCCGGTGGTGCTCCTGCGGGTGCCGATAAACCGATGAATGCTACGGAAATAAGCCAAGAAGCCGAAGAAGTAGCCGGTAACAAGGATTCATCCAAACAAGCCGAAGAGCTACTGAAAGCTCAAGAAGAGGCGAAAAAGGCGGAAAAATTAGAGCGGCAACGAATAATTAAGCCGCAAATGGAAAAATTGAATTCATCGCTCGACAAATTGCGCACCGGAGTCACACAAAGTACTGCAAATACTCAAAATGCTGGAGAAAAGCTTGGTAATCTTGATACCGAGATGACCACTATCCGCACATTGATCGGTAATCTCGAAAAGACCTTCATGTAATCACATGGCGGCAACCCGCCTAATTTGACATTAGCGAATTCAGTCTAACTTGGTGGGGGACCAGATGACAAGTTCGATCTGAAATTTAAATAGGTTATGTTGCACCACCATGTAGTTCGAAATTCGAAACCAAATGTGATTATTATAATCACCGACCAGCAGCGTTTCGATGCTGTTGGCTATGTTAATCCAAATATTATTACTCCGAATCTTAATAAATTAGCCAGCGAATCCGTGATTTGTGCAGAAGCATTTGTACAAAGCCCCCAATGTCAGCCGAGCAGAGCATCAATATTGACTGGTCGTTATCCCACCGCTCATCGAGTGTGGTGGAATGAAACCAAACTGGCTCCAACTGAATTGACTATTGGGAACTATTTCGAGGCGGCTGGATATTCAACTGGATATTTTGGTAAATTGCATATTGATGGAGATTCAGATTATACATCGGTTGCGAAGCACTTTGGATTCCGACATACGTTTCTGTCCGAAGATTGGCAGCTAATGGCTACCGGCAAACTATTGCAGACCGGAAAATCGATTCCTAACAGAATCAGAGAAGAATTCTTCGGGCCGATGGCGACCAAAACGTGGGTTGGTCAGTTAAGTAATCGATCTCTGCATCATGAAGATATGATTACAACAAAGGCCGTGGAATTTATCCAGTCTCAAACTGAGCCGTACTTAGCAGTCATTAGTTATAATGGGCCACATCCTCCATATGCGGCTCCGACAGAATTTAGTCAACTCTACGATCCATCGACTCTTTCGGTACCAAAAGAGCGGGTCCCAAATTTAATGGGCCATGTATTATCGTCATCCGAATGGCGTGAATTAAAACGCCAATATTATGGAGCCGTGTCTTGGATTGATGATAATGTTGGACGTATCTTGAGCATTGACCAGTCAGCGATTGTGGTCTTTCTATCGGATCATGGTGATATTTTAGGTGATCATGGCCTATTTTCTAAGGGGATCTTTGCTTACGATGGTAATATTAGAATTCCATTATTATTTAAAATCCCTGGCGTAAACCCGTCTGATTACCGGCATTTGGTACAGACTATTGATATACTTCCAACATTACTACATGCTGTCGGGGTCGGAGGAACACCCGGAATTCAAGGAAAATCGTTATTGGAGCATTTTAAGTCAGATACGGCTGCTAATAATTATGTGATTAGTATGTTATGCCATAGTCAGCGGTTACGAATGATCCGCACTAAATCTTGGAAATATTGGGTTCATGGGGCTAGAGAGTTCCTCTATGATCTACAGAACGATCCGTCTGAGGAGCGGAACATAGCCCATTCAGGGAAACATGCTTTACATGCAGCTAGGTATGGTTTGCTGCAAGCACTCATACACTGTGAAGATCCGTTGCCGCTTCCGCGACCGGTTTATTGACCGGTCGAACCAAAACCACCTTCTCCGCGTTTGGTTTCGCTGACTTTGGCTTCTTTTACGATTGCTTGATAACAGGGTGCTAGTACACCCTGCACGATCCGTTGACCATGTTCGATGGTGATTGGTTCAATATTTCGATTAAACACACATGCGAACACTTCACCACGGTAGTCAGAATCAATGATTCCGACTGAGTTTGCGAGCATAAGACCTCTGGCTCCCATGGATGATCGCATAAAAAGTTGGAGTACAAAGCCGGGGTTGAACTCGCATTTGTACCCAAGGGATATCATTACTGTTTCATTGCATGTCAAGATCAACTTGGGTTTAGATTGTCCCGGTTCACTACGGTGTGAGACACCTGCGTGTTGTGACGGAGCTTTGGAAACCCGCGATCCGGCGTCGGTGGCATAGAAATGAGCTTTGTCACCATGTGAGTCTACGTGCATACATGGACGAGTAAGGCACGCTGAAAAATCGATCCCGGCAGAATGTTCTGTCCCGTATGTGGGAGTGTTTAAATCGTTCTCCGGAAACGGTTCCAATATTAACCACACTGTCATATCACCCTCTTTAGGAGAGCATTTTGATACACATACCATAATTAGGCGACCTATGATTTTTTACGTACTAGTTCAGCTTCAAGTTGTTCTACCGAGAGTTCGCTGAGCATCACGTCGGCGGTCTTTTCGTATGGCTGCATTCGCATATCACTGACTTCGATGATGCCATCAACGACCGTTTCGACGGCTCCGTGAAAAATCGTTGGGTATTTCTCTTTGAGGATCAAATAAATCTGCTCAAAGACGAGCCTGATTTCCCATTCTGAATGGCGACCGGTCCGTATCATGACCGTATGACGCAGGGTTCGCAAGTTAGTTGAAAACCCGATTTCGTTTGTTTGACCGTTGGGGGTGATTCTTCGAAGAGCGGATGTGATCTTTTTCTTGGTGGTGAAATCGCTCATTTGGTCCAATTGCATTTTTTGGACCATGCTGGTATACTTCCCTTCGAGATAATACTGGATCTCTCGGAAATCTTCTCTGACTGCTTCAAGAATAGGATCGAAAACAATATCGATCTCGTCCAGTCGAATATAGCGGCCACTATTCTGAGAGAATGCGGTGCCGATACGGTGGCGGACCAACTCGTGGGTAAAGACGCGGCTACAGTCGGCGATGAGAAAATTGAATCCGACGTGCTCGAAGATCGACCCATGTCCTACGTCGAAGCAACCTTTGAGATTGTCGGAAATGTCGCGGACGCGAGTGATATTAGCGTTTTTGCCGAGCGTGAGGCTCTTGTAGCACAATTTGGCGAACATGCTACAGAGGATTTCGGCGTTGGAGACACCAGCTTCTCTTGCTTCAATAACTGATTGCCAGAAATCCTCGTTGCCGCTGTCTTTCAGGTACCGTTGAATTTCGCTGTCATTGGTTTCTGTATACCCGACCCAATAGACCTTTGGCGTTACAAGTTTACCCATTGTCGATGCCGATTACAGTTAGTGTTCGTGTGTGGTTACTGTCTTGATGAGTGACCTTAATTACGCACGACTCAGATATGCAGTCTAATTCAATGGAGACAAATGTAATGCCTGTGACTTCTTGGTCTAGGTCACTGTATACCTTGACTGTGTTCTCTGACACCTGCCCCGGATTCATTTTCACTGAGTATGTTCGGGGGCTGGGAAGGTTGTAATCTGTTGCCCATATGACCATTTCGGATCAATCTCCTCGCTTCTACGGCAAGTATGTCGCATCGTTCGTTCAATTCATGTCCGGAATGGCCACGAATCCATCGCATCTTTATACTCTTTTGAATTCTGACTAGTTCGTCGATCTCTTGCCATAAATCGATGTTTTGGAGTTCGCCTTCTTTCCTTCTCCACCCTTTTTGTTTCCATCCAACCATCCAACCGTAATTGCCAAATCGAGGTTCGCCGCCTAGCCATTCTCCGATGCTGTTGACAACATACTTGCTGTCTGAGTAAACTGTAACATCGCAGGGACGTTTGAGTAATTTAAGAGCTTCGATGACCCCGGTTAGCTCCATACGATTATTGGTAGTTGAGAGATGCCCTCCTGACATTTCTATCTCATGAATTCTATCTGGTAGCTGATATTGTAATATAGCTCCCCAACCTCCCGGTCCGGGATTCGGCTCGCAGGCCCCATCAGTATAAATCACGACTTCAGAGATAAGAGCATGCCTCATTTATTCATAACCAAACCACCATGCAAATTTCCACCATGCAAATTTCCACCATGCAAATTTAATAAAATACAGGTGGATTCGTGACCAAATGACTTCATCGCAAGAAATGATTGATAACACTACTACGGTCTTTCAATCTCGTTAACGGTGTAGATTCTTATGCGTGCAATAGAAGCAATTAATTTAGATGATGGTTATTCTAGTATCATTATATTTGATAATAATCAAGTAATTTATGTTGATGGAAACAAAATGTTGACTCCGAGCGGACGTCGGGTTAGTTTTCATCTCACATTTAGTGATAATTTTAAAATTAGACAAGCCCATCCTAATGATATTGCTAAGATACCTGATAATATTATGACGGCGTTCGGTTGGGATGAAAGATTTGGAGCTATAGATCAGAACATCTAATCTTTATTGATGTCGTTAGAAGTCGTTATCCATACCGATAGATATGCTATTGTACGACTTCAGAGATAAGTCTACTCACAATATTCTCCCAGTGCTCTTCTGGTAAAAATACGTTATGAAATTGAGAACAATATCAGAAAACAGCAACCGATCGGACCATGATATTGCCGGTTTTGAATTGGCTTTTGTTGGACCTAAAAGTCCAAAGTCATCTAGGAAACTTGGCGCATATTTGCTACCGCATAATCTGGCAACCATCAACTGGGAATTAATTGATAATTTAGAATACTTTGAACGTTGCGTTGTTTACGACTTAACGCACGATCAAATAGCAATACCAGAAATACAATTATTAAAGAATGAATTTGTGAAACAAAGGGTTGATTCAGCGGAATTAATTATAGAATATAAAATCGATTTTATAGATGAAATACAGAATCCTCATTGGAAAGGCTCTGTTGTCCCTGGCGTAAAGCATTCTGTTTCTAGTAGACAATCTAATTATTATAATTCATATTTACTTATAAACGGAAAAAAATTAAGGATTCCTAGCGAATATGGTTATGCTATTTTCTTAAAACACTTAGATAATTAATCATTGTTGACGATATACATCATCTATCAGTTCTGTACATGCGGCTTTTGGTTTAGGGGGAACGTTCTCTGCGATTTTTACTATTTCGCAAAGCACGCCCTTTTTATCTGTCCAAGTTCCGATAATAGCAATTAGCCCATCTCCGACCTCAACTGTAATTGAAAGTGATTCCGCTTTCTAAGCTACTTCGTCATCAACTTCCAAATACAGATGTCGAGTGATCAGATTCTTTCTAAGTTTACGTGAGATTTCTTGTTGGGTTACTGTGATGTATGGCATTTAAGACTCCATTCTTTGATATTCACGCATTATGTCGGCCTGAACTTCAAGATCACGTTCGCAGCGACGTATACGTTCGACTGGCCCGGCTGTTGAATCGTTGACGAATTTATCGTGATGGATGAGTTTCGTGAATAATTCGATGGCCAAATACAATTTATCAATCGATCGTGGGTCGAATATATCAAAATGCTTAGTAGTGAATGATCCACGAGTATATTGAACTCTCCATCGCCAACCCAATGGTGCCAAGACCGTTGAGCATTCAATTCGCCCGTTCACAACGCACAGGACAATGGTATACTCTGTGGATATTCTGATATTACATTCTGATCTTAAATTAGGATTATATGCTTCTTGCTTTGTCACCGGGCTGAGGCGTACATTGTAGCCTTTTTCACGAAGATCCTGAGCGATACTGCTCAATATTAGATAATTTCCATTTTCCTGTTCTTGTACCATTCTTCGATGACTCGTTTCAACTCTTCGGGAGACACCAATTGCTTGTCTCCACACAATTGGCATGTTGGCTTTAAATTGCCAGTTAATAGACCTAAACGATACGATTTCGCTTCTGCGTTGTTTAATACTTCGTCGAGAGACTTGTCATTTATTGATCCGACTGGTGTGGGGTAGCAGCAGAGATGAACTTCACCACTGGCTCGAATAAAGGCTTTGGCCCATGGGTCGATACACAACCGGGTTTGGCCTTCTTGCGGTTTTTGTGAATAGATGCGTAGTGCAGTCATGATACGTGTACCGGAATGGCCCAGTGAGCTTGCCCTGTTTGAATCTTATGATTCAAACTATCTAGAATTCCTTGTTTAATATCGCAAACAATTCCATTTTGAAGACAGTGTGCTTCAATTTCAGTGAATATTTCTAACGCCCGTTTGCAATCATCGACGGGCATTTCAGCCACATGTTGAACTTCCAATGCTCCCTTCGGTGTCGGTCCGACCCCAAGGTTACAAAAGGTCATCGCATGGATACCAAGTCCAATTCCACAATGGACCAAATCAAGTAGGCCCATCATGCTTTTGTCACAAACCACAATGCTCCATGAGATCTTTGGATCTCTGCCCATCACTCTCGCCCGCGTCGCCACACGAATGAGATTGTATAGCACGTTTCGAATATCCCCTCCACGGCGTAGCTTACTGAATAGTTCGACATCGATGGTATCCAAACTGACAGTCACGCCTGTCATGCGGCTAAGAAAGTCAATCTCGCGATCATCGTATGTCTTTGAGAGGTTTGTGCAGATTGAGACTCCGATACCAGCGTCGAATAGTTTATCAGCATAATCACACCAACCGTCGATCATGGTGGTTTCACCGTGACCATGAATATGGACTACGAACGGTTCTAGTGCTTTGATCTCATCGATAAGTCGATGGGCCAATCCGGAATTCAGTGTAAGAAACTGCCATGACGGTTGGCTAACAAGACAGTATGAACATCTCATGTTACAATCGGTCGTTATCTCGATCATAACGTGATATAAGTTCTTAACTTCCAGCATTTCGTCTATGTTCATGATCGTGAAACCATTGTCCCAGGAAAGATCTGGTTTTTGGCAATATAGGCTCTAACTGTTTCGATTTGATTCATTTGCTGCGGGGGCAGGACCGATGAATCAAAGGCACCGCAAGCCGTGATAACGAAATCAAGCTCGTCGATACCTAATTCCTTGGCTATTCGTTGAGCTTCATTCAGTTGTTCAATCGATTCTGTTGTGTTGAACAGAATATATTTCCAGCGGATCGTGCATTTCGCTCCGAGTTGTCGTTTGCGGCTTGCGGCGACGCCCATAAACGCGACCGCTTTGTCCCAATTGCCTTTGCGTCGGTATGTTGCATACGCTTCTTTTGATGAGCCGTCGATAGAGCAATTTAATCTGTCGAATAACAAGTATGCGTCATTGAATTCTTGATTGGCATTGGTATCCATTGATTGGGCTATAAAATGCTCATGTGCGTACCGGATCATATCCGGCAGCGATTTGTTTAGAGTTGGCTCACCTTTGCCACAATATTGGATTCGCTTAATTTCGACACTGTGCTTCTTCGCACAATCGAGCATATGTCTAAACCATTCGACAGGAAACAAATATGGCGGTTTTTCAGTCGTGAGGGAAGATTTATGGATTCCGTGGACACAACCGGGGCATCGAAGGCTGCATGGAAACGATGGCTCTAACTGGATTTCGCTGATTTTGTCTATGCTGCCCAAAGCCCAATCGCGTGACACGCTGGTCTTCTTCAGTGATTTGTAGGCCGCACTCGATTGATGTTGAACATTATTGGCTGGTTCTGAATCTTTATATCGTTGAAAACGCCGTTCCCCGGCAGTAAGCAGGCAACAACAACCGGCACATTCAGGGATATAATATTGACTTGATTCTAGAACATCAAGCCGCATTTTCCTCATTTCTTCCGAATTAACAATGTCTGTGATAAAATCGGAATTGATGAAATCTTGTTGGACTACAGTATGTGTCTCACCTCCGTCACACCAGCATGGGACGCGACCATTTGCTTTGACATAAACTCGATTCCACGCCCAACAATGGAGTCGATGTTCAAGGATTGGTAATAGCATAGCACCTCTGTAGTTCGTCCCATATCGTACTACAGAAACGATCCCATGTGTAATGAGTTTCGATCTTTTTTCTAGCCACAATCGAGCGTGCTCGCAAGACATCAGACGGCACGTGCAGCAAGTCAGTGATAATTTTGACAGTTTCATCTACGCTGTTGAGCGTCAATGAAGTGAACATGGAATCGTTATAATATCCAGATTGTGGAGTGCATGCTGGGATGAGACCCCAAGCAGTTGACTCTAACAACGTTGTGGGGTTAGCATCTGAGATACTGGTATTGATAAAAATATCGCATTCATTCACGATCGTCTGTGCCAAGGTTCGGTCTAATACGACCCACCCAACTGTTTTTACATTAGGCAGCCTGGCTAGCGGTGATTCGCCATCGCCCCCATACCAGTGTAGTTGCACTGTCGGTAATCGCTTCATTACTTCATACATGAACCCAAGATTCTTCTGTGGCATATTGCTGCCGATATAGACCAATCTCCGATGTCCCACTTCGTTGAAATGCGTCTTAAGATATGGATAAATATTAGTATCAACAGCCATATCGACCCGCGTGATCTTCGGCTTCCAATGGACGAACGGTGTTCGTTCGATGGTGTCGTACCAGTATGGGCCGCAAATTGAAAACACTTTATCAGCCGCTTGCGTTAGATGATCAAACGGCATATTATCTTGGACGCGGACTGTATGCAGTGGATGAATTGTGCATCTTAAACGGCATTTCTTGCCCGAAGCGAAGAATCGCTGCACTGTGGTGCTTGGATCGTAATGGGGGTGTCCAATGAAAATGTCGTCTGGTTCCACATCGACATCGACATGGCTGTCCCATGTGTAGTATTGCACGTCTGCTCGTGCTTTCATGTAATAATATAGATGATGTGTAATTGAATATGGAGATTGAATTCGTGGATCATCTGGCGATCCGGCATAAACAAAATGAACTCTCATGGTTGCTTCTCGATTGGGCAGTGTTCTGGGTACGGCCTTATTGCGTGTCTGATGAATCGTTAGCCACGCATCACAGATACGATATTGAATCCGAATTTTCTCAAAATCGGATTCAATAAGATTTTAGGATGGTACGATGATTTTTCATGCCTGATGCTCCTTCAGCATGTTGATATATGCATCTATGTTGTCATCATGCCAAAAGATCTTTCCTGTTGCCCTGATTGGAGCACTTGTCACTGCTGGGCTGTTGGTGACTTCGAACCATCTGATGTCTTTTTTGCACCAATTAGTGTTACAAGCATTGGATAGACCGCTCGAAACACTGAAGAATGCCTGACAATGATTGAACAATTCGGCGCATTCTCTGAGTGTCAGATTACCGACAAAAAAGACATTATCAGGAGCTAGTCGCTTTAGTTCTTGCACGTCGTAATTGTCATTCTTACGACTAATGAACAAGTTAGTAGCTCCGTCGAGCAGATGCTTAGCAACCCGCATTGTCCATTCTGGCGTCCAAAAGCTTTGCCCAGACTCTCCGTGCACTTCCATTAGGATATTTCGGCAATTGGCCATGTTTGGAATGCGACTTCTAAAATCTCTCACCTTCGCGATTTCTTCTTGGGTTAACTTCAATATTGATTCGATTGGCCATTCATATGGGATGTTGGCGTGTTCTAGTGCCCGCATCCACGCACAGATTAGATTATCGCCTAATTCTGGGTGCTTCAGGCTGTTCCAATTTCCGTGGTTAAACATCGGATGTGGCGAAAATGTTTGATCATATCCTCTTCCGACTAGATGGTCTGGAATCACCAATGCGAGGTGCAGAGCCGTGTCTTTGGTGTCGGCTGGATATTGAATCACATTTGTAATATGTGGGTTGTTATGAAATGCCGAACCATATAATGTAGATGTGTGAACATCAATAATACAATCTGGATATGCCTGTTTGATAGGTCGAAGCATCAATGTACTATTGATATTGTCTCCCCACGACCCGGTTTGAATAATCGCGATCTTTGATCGTTTTTCCGATGCGGAATATATCGGAACCACCTGTGAAACGGTTGACTTAGGAAGAATTACTTTTTTCTTGCCAATCGATTTCTGAATGATCGGTTGTCGTTTGTTTGATACCGTTGGATTAGTCTGGTGTCGCAAGGTCGATATCTCTCAATAGTTGTCCGGTTGATGGATCGTGTCTACGTTCTAATGATTCGGCAGAAAGGTAATATAATGCCAAATCATCAGAAATAAGCCCAAATTGTTCTCCGCCAGCATGAAATTTTTCCCACAATCTGGCATCGCCAATCACACGATAATTACCAAAGTACCCATATTTTTTATGCAATTCTCGCCTCCATATCGGGCACGGTCCGGCAGTCGATAGTGGATATGGATGGGCCGGGATTTTGTCGTGCGGTGTCCAATCAGGCCAAAGCTGATTCGGAGTGTGTGTCATGAGGATTCCGGTTGACACAATTCCTACATCGGGATGCTGGTCGAGATAGTCACAGCATCTTTCAAGATATGTCGGATGCCATTGATCGTCGGCGTTATAATTGGTAATATATCGCGATTTTGTCCGCTTGATACCAACGTTCCAACTTGGATATAGTAAGATAGGCTCGTCGAATACTATGTTGATGACGTTTGAGCGTTCAGCCGCAAATGCGTCGCACAACGCAGATTCATTCTCATGATTTTGGCAATTCAGGAAAACCACTAATGAATCGTCGATTATCGTTTGCAGTTTAAGCGATTCAATCTTGGATTTTATGAATTTCCCAGATTTGTAGAGAGCGACTAATACTACGACTCTAGGCTCTTTTTCAATTCTTGATGATTGTGAACCCATACGATATCCTTGTGCCATTGCACTTGAGCCAGTCTATATTCATATTTGTAAAGATCATCCACCCACAAACATATGACCTTCTTTGCCTGATATTCGTTTGGCAGTGCGAGGTTTGCACAGAAGAATCCAGACCCGACTGAGAAGAATATACTACAGTGGCGTAATAGCATTATTATTTGTCTGCGGGTATACCTTAAAAGATCATCTACATTCGGATGATTTGGGGCACCCTGGTTGCTAAGCCACAGAATTTTATGGGTGCAGGCGAATCTATCAACAATCATTTGAATTGCTTCTTGGTCAGCCCAACTCTGAGCAGATTTTGCTACGCATTCTACGGCGATGGTTGGATGTCCATTCAATAATTGCCCATAATCATGCCCAAATCGCAATTCGTCTTGTGTTGGCAAGAACATTGGCCTCTGTTCGAAATCCGGTAGCCCTAGTTCTCGTCCAACACATAGTGCTGTGTCGATCAGTGAATGGTTTTGATCATGTTGCTGGTAGGCAGGAAATTTTGCATTTTGAGTGATCTGATAAATATGCCGATATTTCAGTCTTTCCAGTGCTTCCAGCCCGTGATACATGCTCGGAATGTGGATAATTTCGCCGATCCACGGAACGTTAATAAATGCGTCTGCACAGTGCGGTGTTACAGCAACAGTGACTTCGCGTCCATGCTTTTCACTTATTGACTTGATGAGTGGAACATTGAATAGGCAATCACCGAAGCCATGAGATGATTCAACACCAACAACATTCATACGTGCTCCTCTTTTGATTTTAGTTAGCATGTGCTTCTCTGCGTAGGAATGTTTTGAGATGTGTTATACTGTGAAATCCGAACGATGTTTCTAATTTATCATGATCGTCCCACGCGGTTTCAATTGCAAATCGCTTTCCGATATCAAGCTTGGGAAATTTAAACCCTTTGCTAAGAAAATATTGGCGATATATTAAAGAAATGGTTACATCTTCGTTTATTTTCTTGTCGATTTGCAGATCGGAACATTCCTGTAATAATTTAAAACTTCTCAGAGAGAATCCGCCATTACCAACGATCCCATTCTCTCTACATGGATAACCTCTTAACCATCCATCAAGAGGCCAAGGAGCACCAATATAATCATAGTCCAAAAATTCATTACTCCATAGGTGTGGGTTGGCTATACATCCGTCCCACTGAAACAGCAAGCAAAATTTCGAGTCGATATGCTTATGTAACTCTTTGATACAGAAATTATTATAATCTTGGAGTGAGCCAATTGGATCTATACTAATGAATTGTACTAGGTCGTGCCGAATATGATTTTGCGGCGGGGTCAATATTACGATTTTATGAAACTTGAAATAGCGTGCCGCAAATTCAGCGTGACGGATGAGCATTTTAATTGCAAATTCACTGATCCGACCATCAATACCACAATAAGTTATGTCTGGCAAATAGGTTGTGTGGTTTAGCATCCACGATATTCTTGTACTTTAGTATGGAATTTTTGCCATTCCTCTGATGTAATTTCGCGTTGCCATAGATTCTGACCATTTCTCCAAAGATAGCACGCAAGGAGTTCGTTTATCCAGAGAAATCTCGAATTGGCCTGGTAATAAGACCGCATCCACCATTCCGCATCGCCTGCGGCTTTAAACGATTCATCAAATAATCCGATTTTATCGTGAACCGACCGCCTCCAGAGTGGGAAATGCCCGACCCCGGCTCTGTCGATGTCTCCAGTGAAATTCCCAGGTAGACCACCAACAGCATCAACATTGGTTAATTGGTGCCAATTTTGGTTTGGGACATCTGTCGTGTACCAGCTTGGATAGGCGAAATCATAGGCCGAATCACTATCCAATTCTGCCATTAGTCTCGCATAACAAGTCGGTGCTACTAGGTCATCGGTGTTAGCGTTTGTAATATATTGGCCTGATGATTGTTGAATTATATAATTCCACGCTGCATAGACACTAATTCTTTCCTCTAATTTCACATACTTCACTGGATATTGTTGCGGAATATCGTGATCACGCGGGTCTGGGCTGTTTGCATTGACACACCAAATCTCGCTTTGAGGCAAGACGGTGATTTGCATAAGATTGTCGAGGCGATTCTTTATCCATTCGCCGGAATTATACAGCGACACCATTATGACGAGTTTGGGGTGCATGCTATCGGTATTCCGTGTACGACTTCTCCTCGACGATATTCGAGTGAAGTAGGTCGTTGATTTGTCTTTTGATCTTCGATCTCTCATCGTTGTTCAGATATACTCCACGTGCGAATTGCACGAACTCATCTGAAAAATCTTTTCGCCTTTCACAATCCCTGATGCCATCTTCAATATCCCAGATGGTCTCGTTTATAATCTTCAATTGTGCCCGCAATTGAATCAACTCATCTGACATCAGCAATGTAGCATATTTGGCCGATAGCAATTCTAATTCCGTCTGAACATTTTTCAGTTTCGCGGGGTCAGATATACGCTCTGCCTTTATTGCCAGGATAGTCAATTTATCGACGAGTTCGCCATACGAGACTGGAGCGTCAATCATTTGTCATACCAATCTATAGTTTTTAGGAGGCCGCTTTCAAGTGATGTTTTGGCTTTAAAACCAAATAATGCTTCTGCACGAGTGGTGTCTAGGCACCGGCGTGGCTGTCCGTCTGGGTAATTCGAATCCCAAATAATCTTGCCATTGAATTTTGTGCGTTTGGCGATCATTTCGACGAGGGCTTTAATTGAGATTTCTGATTGTGTTCCCAGATTCACTGGTTCGTTGCCGTCATACAATTCAGTGGCAGCAACAATGCCTTCAGCGGCATCTTCGACATAGAGAAATTCACGAGTCGCAGAACCGGTCCCCCAACAAGTGATCGATGGTGCCTTGGCGTCACGGGCTTCGATGCATTTTTTGATTAATGCTGGGATCACATGAGACGAATTGGGGTTGAAATTGTCTTTCGGTCCGTACAGGTTGACGGGTAGCAGATAAATGCTGTTGAATCCGAATTCTTGTCGGTATGCTTGCGATTGGACTAACATCATTTTCTTAGCTAACCCGTATGGTGCGTTTGTTTCCTCTGGATATCCGTTCCAAAGATCCTCTTCCTTGAAGGGAACCGGTGTGTGCTTGGGATATGCGCAAATAGTACCGATTGCGACGAATTTCTCAATTGCTCGCCGTTTAGCGTGCTCCATCAGTAGAGCACCCATCATCAGATTCTTATAATAGAATGTGCCTGGCTTTTCTCGATTGATTCCGATGCCGCCCACAACGGCGGCTAGGTGGATCACGATTTCTGGTTTGAAGTCATCGTACATTCTTTCAACGTCGGCTTCTTGAGTCAGGTCGTAATTCGAAGACCTGATTACGATTGGGGATACGCCTTTTAGCTGCAACAAATCGCAAACATGTGATCCGAGGAATCCTGCTCCACCGGTAACTGCTATTCGTTTTCCGGCAAGATTCATGTGCGTCCCTCCGAGAATATAATTGTCCGCGATTGTGATTATTTATATACGGTTTTTCCTTGCGTTGCTTTTGGCTATTGTTGAACGAGAGGCCCGAAGGCCGATATGACATAAACGAGTGCCACGGAAGCGAAAGGAGAGCCTACGACAGGCCATCGAGACGGTCTTGAAGATCGTCGCGTTCTCTTTTGGTAGCTTCCAAATCGAATTCGATATATTTCAAATCCACTCCAAGGGTGGTCAATTCGTCTTTGACTTTAGCCCAAAATTTCACTACCTGCTGGTTTTGTTTGTCAATCGCGGCCAGTAAATGATTGAATTGGTCAGATATAGAGGTACGCATCCCTGGAGGTAATTCGTTGATCATCAGCCAGAGTATATGGATATGATATGCGGGATCGTCTAGATCGTCATGTTCGCTGTGGCTGCTTTGGCTGTCCATTTTTGATTGCGTTGAATACCTCTTGACGATGGACCGATACATCTCTCGGTGCTTCGACACCGATACGCACCTTGTCTCCCCGGATATCAACGATCGTTATCGTGACTGTGCCGTTACCGATAACGATCGATTCATTTTTCATGCGACTTAGTACTAACATATCTGTCCATCCTTGAGTAGGGTGAAAAACGCTGACGCCGGATCAACACGTCTTGACCCGGCGTCAGGCAATCTGGCATTCCGAATGTCGTGACCGGGAAGCACGATTATTTCCTGCGTTGCTCGTAGCCGTCTTTCTGAAGCTTGGCACGAGCTTTTTCGAGATCGGCCACGGCGAACCACGGCTTCTCTTTCTTCGCACCCTTGACCGCCCGATCGTGAAGAAATTCTTCGATGGGAAGCTGTTCGGAACTCTTGCCGAGCGTGCCGTTGTAGGTATTGAAGCAGAACTTCCGGGGGTGGGTACCGGTGAATAAGATGGTATGGGCTTGGACATTGATTCGCTCGTGGTCGAATTTGATGTCCTTTCGGGTCCAAAGTTCGCAATGGTCGGATGCCGCAAGTGCGTCCAGATCCACTGTGATCGGCTGACGGGCGACCTTCGGTGCCTTCTCAGCCTTGGGTTTCTCGTCGGCTGCGGGTTTTTCTTTCTTTTCCTTTTCAGCCTTCTTCTCAACAGCTTCTGCCATGGGTTTAACTCCTAACCAGTAAAGCTTGAACTGACCGTGTGACGGACACGTCAGATGTCCACTGACCGCAGTGACCATCTCGACATAGTTACAATTTGGACAAACTGCACGGTACTTGCCTCCAGACTCAATTACCACTGCTTGTCCGCCGACGTTGACCGGAATGATTCGACGGAATTGGACCTTGACCTGCCGGGTCGTGCCCTTCTCTTTAAGGGTCACGTGACCCTTTCGATCGCTTCTTTCCGAATCAACTTCGTAGACCTCCTGCGAGATTCTACCATCAGAGCACAAAATACGTACTTCTGAATTCGGTTGAAAAGTAACTCGTCCACCGGTGTTAACAATCATTGGTTCGTGCTCCTTGGAGATGTGATATTCGACAATCTCATGTGGCACGTGTTCCAATGTCCGTTAACCCAAGAGGACTAATTTGTCACGAATTACAATACATGCGATGAACTCGTGACAATTGTTATTCATCGGAAAGCCGCAGGCCCTCCCTTAAGGCGGGATCGAAACGGTGCTGAAGCACAACGTCGGTCTTCTCAATATTGGGCATCCCTTTCTGCAAGCGACTCAGTGCCGCTTCCAGTTGATCCTGAATTACGGCCAATTCAGTGCTGCTCAATACCCCATGGCTCAATAATTCGACGACCATGCATGTTCGAGCATACCCACCGGTTTGCTGTACTGATCGATAATTTGGGGGGAATCCAGGGTATGGTAATTTACTCATCAGCATCTCCACTGTGTCCGGTCAATCTCCGAACATATTCCTTGATGATATTACCACCACGTTTAGAGAATAGCTGCCCCAAAAGCTTGAGATAACGTTCTTCTGTGATAATCCCCAACGTGAACATGCCAATCAAGTCATGATTTTTCTTACGTTGTTTGCATGCTTTGCAGACCGGAACTACATTGGCTGGAATATTTGGAGCATGATCTTTAAGGGGGAACGGGTGATCTAACGTATCTGGGTCGTTGCATTGGCAATACGCACATTTGTTCTCTTGCTCGGCAAGGATCTCGACGATGTCCTGAATCTCAAGATCGCTGTAAATATCTTGTCGCTTAGCACGATAACGTGCTTGGCGAATCCAACTGCTGATTGTCTTATTATCCATGAGGAACTCCAATTGCGGAGTAAAAACGACAACGGATTCAGATGATTGAGACAACTGAAATTTTCGCGGCGTCGTTTAATCATTGTTCCACCGTCTGTCCACACCAAAATGGTGCCCTAATCGCGTGGTACTCTGGAATTAGCGAGTGTCACGACGATCAAAGCGTACATCTTATATTTATTGGTCAAAATGGCTCCTCCGATATTGTACGGATTGGTGATAAAACTGGAAATCCGGTCCTTTGGAGATCCGGAGACGACATATTTATATTGTGGTCGCGATTTGAAGACGATGGAGAAATTGTAAGATTGGCCGATAGGTGGAAATATTGTAGTTTATGGGTACAAAAAATCGAGATTGAAGACAAACCAGTATTGGTGGGAAAGCCTGAATGCATTGTCGGTAGTAATCATAATTTATTAGGCAGATGCCCGGTATTACATCGTAATAATCAAATCTTATTACCATTATATGATGAAGTTGAGGGTACATGTGTCATATTAGATGGGACACGATTTACCGAACTATCAAGATTTGGTTCTGGACTGATTCAGCCAACGTTATGGACGAAATATAATAAGTTACACGCATTAAGCCGTAATTTCAGAACCCGCAAAATAAGAGCGCAGCATATTCAATCGAGCGATGGCAAGAATTGGTTTCCATCCACCGATACAGAAATATTCAATGTAAACAATTCTTTGTGCGTTGTAAATGTGAGAAACTCAGAGGCAATTGTCTGGAATGATACCACTTCACGGTATCGAGACAAGCTGACATTGGGACTATTGAAGAATTACGGCTGTTTAGAGGCTATACCGGTTAGCGTGCTTGGCCCTAAATATGGGTCATATCCATTTTGTGCAGTAAGTGATGACCGATTACATATAACGTTCACCAATGTTCGCAAAAGGATCGAATATCATGTCTGGAAATGGGAAGATGTCACAGAAGCCTGTCGAAGAAATCTCGTTAGAGCTTCCGCCGACAGACGCAATCACGCACATTCCAGATCAAAAGCAGACGCCGAAATTCTTTGAAGACACGGTTGATTATCATGTTTTCGAATCGTCTGACGAATATCCATCATCTGGACCCTCTTCTGGACCTTCTGCGGAAGACACACTCTCAGAAGATAAACCTTCCTGAAGTTGGTCTATAGCGTCTCCGAAATCTAACTGCTGACTATCAGCAACTTCTCCGTCCACGATGGTCGGATCTATTGCAATTGTGTGTAATTCTGGGCTGATCGCAGAAATGACTTGAAGCATGTCACATGCTTTTCGCGGACTATCGCAAATTTGAGTTAGCAAGTGTCGTCGGTCGCCGAATTCTCGCAATTTCACTTCCATAAATTTGGCGAATTTCAATGATAATTCTGCATCGTAAAATATTGGCATTGTTGGAATACCATGATTCTCGTAACTAAAGAGTTTTTTAGTCACTGAGAATTCGCCGTAAGACAGCACGATTATTGGCAGTTTCATGATTCGTATCCAAAAATAGTGTATGAAGCTCCACACTATACATACCGACTCGTGCTCCAGACTACCGGCAGAGTTACGTACTCTTTTGAGGGAAGCCGTATCTCCGGCATCATTCGATTCTATCGATTTATCGGCACGTACGACGGCCTATCCATATTCATTATACTTCATCGATGCTGTAATCAAATCGCAAGTTTTAGGTGAAGCTGGTTCCAACCGTCTAGGATCATTATTAGGAGCCGGATTATCGAAGTTGCAATCGATGACAACTCCGAATATTTCCAATGATACTGCGCCAATGTTGGCGATAATGGCACCCCAATCAAGCGTTGACTCTGTTCGACAACTGGTGGCAAACGCCGCACGTGTACCTAATATCCTCGACGACCAGAACTGGTTGTCTGAATTTTTTGCTGCCTTTGGGATTGATGATCCACAAGATCAAGATAATATTATCAACCAATTAGAGGCTGACGCTGGTGTAACGCCGAATGAACCCCAACCAGCACGACCAACCGCTACACAACCAACCGCTACACAACCAGCGGCAGCACAACCAGCGGCAGCACAACCAGCGGCTACACAACCAGCGGCAGCACAACCAGCCGGGCTGCAGCAATTAAGTGGTGCAATAGGAGCCGAGAAAACTGCGACACAAAATTCTATTAATAATATTAAGGCAACATTGGATTTAATTGCCACAAATCGTGTCAATGCTCAACAAGAACTCGCGAAAATAAACGCCAAAATCAAAGCACTTATGGCACGGATGGCTACACAGACACCACCTTCTGTAGCTACCGCGACCGAATCAATATTGAATCATATCGCTGGGCAACTGTTCGATGAATCGGTGGTGCAGCGAAATCTCTACGTCATAATTCCAGAATCATTGCGGCAATTCGGGCAAGCTCATGGCGTTACTGTTGTCATAACAGAAGCCAATTGGGGACAGTTGGGCCAAAAAATCGGCGGTTTCTTCAAGAAGATCCCCGGCATGGTCGGCAATGCGATTCGCGGTGGAGCGAGTGCTCTCAGAGGTATGCGGCATCTCGCAGCGAATCCACAATATTCGACTCGAAAATTGGGCCAATGGCAATCTCAAAGCGACAGTACACGCCTCGCGAAATATGCGGTTCAATTGGCAGTTGACCATATCCAACAGAAATTCACAACAACGTTACAGCAAGCTGGTTTAGATCCAGCAGAGACGTTGGCATTATATCCACAATGGCAGAAATTGAAACAGCAAAACGACGCATCTCCACAATTCGTTGAGATGAGTCAAAAATTGGATGCTGCATATAAACTATTTAATCGGGATCAATCGCCATTTTTAAATTGGACTACCCAAGAAGTCTGAATCTTCACAGCCACAGCAATCTGAATAGAGCCGTCTAAGGATTTTCATCACAGTAATGGGGCATTGATCGTTTTTACTGCTAGATCGACTGTAGCATCTACGAATGTTACAAAGGCTATTGGATTCGATGAAAATAAGGAGCCAACGGTGTTATTTTATACGCAATCTGATTTGGCTGCAATGAGCCAACAGAGTGTCTTATAAGAGATTATTAAAAATCGATTTTTATCCAATAGCAACCATGCTTTTGCAAATAAGCCATTGCATTATTACTAATTTTTGGTGATGCGATATATCCAATTGTTTTTATTTTATTCCCCTGAAATGATTCTAAATATCGCTGTAATTGAGAACAATGATTAAGAACAGCAGTCGTACGCTTTGCTTCTACAATATGGTACACATTGTTTGTGTCGATTCCTAAGAAATCGATAGGCCCTAAATTACTTTGATATTCTGTATAAATGAGTTCCAATTCAACATCAAAATAATCATACCAATTGTCAAATAATTTTTGAACAAGATCTTTTTCTGTTTTTGTAATTGACACAGAATTATCTGACCAATTTAATAATGGTGTATATGATAATATGTTGTGAATGATAATTGTTATAGTTTCAGACTTACGCCTTGATATCAGGCTGTTTCCATTGTATTCAAGCTTCGCACCTGGCCCCTGATAATTGCAGGGCGGATTTTTGGTTGAACTATGAATTAATAATGTTCCATCTGATTTATGAATGATCAGATATTGACCGCGTTCGAGCGAGGAATCGGCTCGCCCCGAATAATATACTTCACATTCTGCATATAATACCAACGCTGATTTTGGGTCGATCATGACCTTATTTATGTTCTTGATTCTGTGGGTTGACCGTAGCTTGGAATCTGCTTAAGATGTGTCCCACACCTTCAGAACCAGCACCCACAACAAACATCCACACGATTGTCTGGCCTTCGGTTTTATCAAAGTGACTAGCATTGAGCCATAAAATAAAGCACAGCGTCACCATGTAAATCCCTAACCGCAGCATATTCCACATTGGATGTACTGGCGTTGCCGTTTCTTTTTTGCGAGCGGTATTGAATAATTGTCCAATTCCTTCTGCACTTCCACCAGCCAGAAACATTAAAACAATAGTGCGTATCTCAGTCTCATCGAAGCTAGAGGCATTGAGCCACAATACAAAGCTCAATGCCATCATATAAATGCACAGCCTGATTAATGACCACAACGGGTGAAGTGGGTCTTTGGCATGCTCGATGAAACTCATGCAACACTTATACCTCAGCCACGCTTTCGACCGGGTTGGTTGTATACCAACCGTCAGCATTTACCGGTGGCAATCGTAAGAACTCTTGCTGGCCATGCTTTGATCCGGTGGCCCGACCAGAACCGAGAGATAGTTGAGCGGCTTCCGAACCCGGAATCAGCGACAAAGCTTCATCCACTGTGACTCGTGTCTTGTCCGCTGGCTTGTTATGTGGAACTTGGACGAATCCGTTAATGACAGGCCAGGAACGATAAATTCTAATGTCAGTGAGTGCCATGGTTTCCTCAGTTTAAAGTGGCGATTATACCGTCTGGCCAGACCATTCTCGTTGGGAGAATTTCTCGATGCGATGCAAAGTAACTCGTAATTCTTGATCGGCCACGAGTCGTATCGAGATGCTTCTCAATAAGAATGATGCTTAAACCAGTCATCAACTCCTTCGAGTACGTCGTTTCGGTCAATCGCCCGGTTGTGAAATTTCTCAAGTACGGGGTGAATTTGGCCGGATCAAGTCCTTTGATCCTCGTAATATCTTTGATAGTCATTTTTCGTGAGGTACCGTTCCTCGGCGATGTCTTTTGGTTTGGATCAAAAAGATCGCGTTGGATCAGGAATCCTACTGCAACATTGGCCGATTCGCGGACAGTCAATTCATCACAGCAGAGTTCGTCTGGTAGTGGGTCATCACCGGGGCATGGTCTGCTTAATAACGGTCCGGATTGACATGACAAATCTTCGATTTCACATTCTGGCTCAATTGGATATGGATATGGTGGCGGTGGTACCGGCACTAACACAATCGGATCACACAGCAGACTTCTTTCGAAGCTCGGGATCATCATTGGTATATCACCGAATCGTTTGAACGTAACTGTAAATCTTGAAGTGACATCTGGATCAGGACCATTGGCGTTTTGGACGACTCTAATATCTCCTGGGTTTATTTCCGGATGCTGCTCCAAAATTTGTTGCATCCCAGCGGCAGTGGTGTTCCAAGTGATCTTGCTGCTTGTTTGAATGATATCGTTGATGTTTAGTTTAAGTCTAAAATACCCACCGTTGGCTCTTTTGATGGTGACTCTTTGCTTTTCAAACGATGATCCGCCATCTGTAACACCGGTAATTGCGATTGGTCCACCTCTCAATTGAGATGAGTCAACTTCCATTTGTCGAATGCCGGTAGCCGCTCGCGATCCTACGAACTCGACGGTCCATTCGTTTAATAACGGCTCTAATGGGTCGGCTGGCGATTTGGTAACGGTTACGTCGGAATTGGTTACGAAACCAGAGGCGACCAACCCGGCTTTCACTTGAGCATCGCTGGCGTTGTATGGAAGAGGTGCGGTGATGAAAAATGTAGCACCAGAAAGATCATCTGGGCTATAGAATTTAATCGTGAATGTACCGCTTGCCGCCATTACTCGGATACGTTGCTTTTCATTGACTCCAGTTCCGCCCTGCCAATTGGTAGCCACAGAATAATTTGGTGTGGGCTGTACGGTCATTTCGGGAACATTGTTATTAGCTAATGTCCCAACGAAATCAACGGCTAAATCACCGGTGTATGGAGAGTCTCTATCGGATGTCCCGCCAGTTACTGACACATTGCCGTCACCAATTGTTGAAATACCCCAAAACGCTCCTTGCTTCTGGTTCAATGACCAATTATACGTAATTGGAATTGATGTAACACCATTGAATTCGACGATAAGGTCAAATAATGTTCCAGGGGTTACAGTGATTGTCTGTCGTTCATTCTTTGTGCCATTGGTGATTGTTTCTACGACCCCGGACGAAGTTCCAGTTAAAAAACTCCCATCGGCGGCCATAAGTGGAATATCGGTGCCACCAAGATCACCAACGAATTCAACAACGAATGGGTCAGATTGTGTTCCAGTACCGGTGACTGCGACATTACCATGTCCTACGTTGCTGAGCCTTCCGATTCGGATTTGTACAACATCTGCCCCGGCGTTCCACGGAATAGTAGCGGTTTTCGAATCGCCAGCAATAGTCACGGTTAGATCCCATGTACCACCGCTTGGGACCGGGAGAACAATGGACTGAATTTCGTTGTCTTTGACGCCTTTAACTATTTCTTCAATTATAACTTCAGCATCGCATGGATCAAAGAATGTTGCCGAACTAACAATGTCGAATTTACTAAATATTAAATTACCATTTCCAGTGGCGATGAAATTGAGCGAATCTGTGCATTGGTCCAACCCAGTGCCAGCGGTATTATCTAATTCAAATTTAACCGATTCCCAACGAGCGGACATTCCACACAGACCGTTACCCAGGGTTGAAATTGTGTCCCATGGTGTTCCGGCAAAACTCACTTCTTGCGGGTATAGGCTATTGCGTGCTACAGTGACACGATATTCGCGATTCAAGCCCAAACTGTTTTGGTATGTGATAACAACATCAAATTCGTCTGCTGGATCGGGTCCACACAAGAATGGTCCTGGGCACACTGAAGACGGCGGGATATCAGCGGGTGTAATCTGATTGGCCAGATAGAAAATTTCAACGCTTTCTACCACATTGCCTACTGACTCTGGCGGGAACGTAGTGATTAAAGCATCCTGCAACGTTCCTACACTGTTGGCTGGAATAGACCATAACCAATTGTCACGTGTGGCGACTGATGCGAAATTACCAGAATTTATGGCTCTGATATTCGACGGCGTTAGATTGGTGTCGGTAATCGAAAGTTCCGCCGATCCGCCATTGCCTTGCTGTTTCCAAAAGTCACATGTAGAGCCGGTTCCACATGATGTTGGGGCTACCGCCCCTAAATGCCCATCGGCGGTTGGTATTAAGTTGACGACCGTTCGAACTAACGGATCGCTTGGATCACGCAATGTGATTCTTGCGAACATGTTGAATATATTGACCGGGCGTCTTGGGATTCCTTTCCATTCGATTTTGGTAGTCAGTTTAGTGATGCTGCCATCGCATACAGGTGGGTCTGATTTACAGACCAAAATGTTATCAACCACTGTCCCGTCACCGCTTGCAGCCTGAGATTTAATGGTGACATGGACCAGACCAGTATCTTGAACAACACAAGAATGTGTATACAATCCGGGGGCTAATGGAGAAGTGAATTGATCGGTTGCAGTGCCCGATGCTAACTCTATTATGACACCCTTATTATCCAAGACTTCAATAGTAATTTGAAAGGCAGAAGCTGGTTTTATAGCTGAATATGTCCGTGTCAATCCTGGACCGCTCGGAATATAAACCTTTCCATCAGTCCAGACTCCACCACTCCATGCACCAACGTTTTCATCGAATGAATCAAACGACAGGCGGTCAAAACCCAACTGACAAACACCAGTCAAATCACACAGCAAAACACTGCGAATACGAGCGGCACCAGAAAGTGCCCCGGATTTGAAGAAAACAGTAACACTTGTGGTTGGAACGGTGAATGATTGAAAGACATTGTGTGGGAATTCTATTGCACTGTTTGTGAGTGTTCCTGTTAATATTATATTACCAACAGCATCTCGAATACCATAAACGAGTTCCAGTTCACCGATAGTGTCTGGTTCATGAGATAATAGTGTAAATCCAAATGTCATCGACCGTCCGACAATCAATCCACTTACTGATTGACGAGCCTCGGATGCTCCCGACAGACTGACGATTAAAGCATCGTTACCGCTGTCCCACCACTTTGGATCATTTGGTGGAATAAGTGCGTTTCCGGACGCATCAGACCAAAATTCGACGCCTTCGGCGAACTGCGGGTTCTGAATTGAGTTGCGAGTTCCCGGACCACAATCTGTGACAGGAATCAGACACAATCTCACGTTGTCGATAAAAGTATGAGATGTTGATTCAAATGATACTGTAATAATCCCACTACTTGGGACATTCATGTTGATACTTAGTCTGACAGCATCTGAATTTGCTGGTACAGAATAAGTCTCACTTGCGCCATCCACGAACCCATAGGTTAACACACCAGCCACTGTTCCGCCGAGAACATCAAAAAACATCGTGATAAAATCACCAGGAGTCAGCCCGGACACGGTTTGCCGGGCAATCGGGTTTGGTCCACCCTCATTGATTTGTAATTCTAACGCCTTCTTCACACTATCCCACGAGACTGCCGGTTGGTGCTCGGTCCAACCAGCGATATCGGTATTAAATTCGCCGTTGAGAATAATGTCTTCGCCGCCCAAACATTCCGGCGGCGGTGCGACCGTGCCACATAATGCGAAAATGTATGAATATACTAATTCTGCTAACCCTAGACCGCTATTGGGAGTTGCAACATAAATGCCACCAGTTCTACGGGCAATTTCTTGCAGATTCGAGGCAACGTCCGGAGTACTAGGTGGTGTTGCGGCGGCTATAATCTTGATGCCGCAAGATGCGGCAGCCGATGCAGCGTCGAATAGTCGCTGTCGGTCTTCTGCATCATACCTATCATTACACCCCGCAACACTAGCGTCTGTAATGAATAGTATGACCTTCACGGCTGCGGGATCGTCTCTCCATGGACCAAACCCAGTCCCATCGACGGCTTGCACCATTGCAACATCGCCTGCCTCTGGCATTCCCCTCCCACCACCGGCCCTAACTGTGGACAAAGATGCTTTAAATGCAGCAATATTTCCACACGCAGCAGATCCTCCTGGACCTGCGGCTGGAAACTTTACTAATGATTGGATTCCTGGTATACCATCACAGTCACCGAATGTTATTAGCCCCATTCGATAATTGCCACCACTAATCGTCTCGAAATATCCGGCTATTGTGTCTACGGCGGCTCTTACCGCTTCGATCGCTCCGCCCATACTACCAGTTATATCGAGTACAACTCCGAAATCAATCAGACAGTCGGTGACTGGTTCCTCGCACACCACATCACCGATTGCACATCCGATCGTACTCGAACCCGCAAATGGGTTTAGTAATAATGATCTGAATTCTGCTGAGATACGTTCAGCTTTGTAGGAATCTGCTGACTTTTGTGGACCGGTCAGGTCATACTTCTGTGGTATTCCGGACCTTCTGATCGGAGTTATGACCCCTTGTTTTCTGGCTGGTGGAACATATCGTGGTTCTCTACCGAAAGCCAACGAACTGAGAGCTTGTTCGACATTTGGTGTCGGACCAAGAATCGCTATTTCTTTTCGTTCTTGAATGGATATAAGCTCGACATAGGTCGGTTGCCCGACCTCTGCACTGAGCCTTTTGACATTACTGAATGGGTCTGTGGTCATGCAATCTCTCTTAACCTACAATAGGTTTGATACTAGAGATCGGATACTATCGTATTCAACGCTCCACGTTGTTGTAGCTTCATTTCTTCTACAAGAGTTTTAACTTCGGCGGCTCCTGAATTTATCTTGTCTGTATATTTCTTCTTGATATCATCGACATTCCATTTCATGACCAACATTGGATCGAGATTTCGCATTCTGGAGACAGCGATATCTAATTGAAGCCTGAACCAATCATCATCTTTGGTCCATTTCTCATTCAGAATCGGAAATGCCACCGATTTCAGGCATTCGAGAAATATTTGGTATTTGATAGTTTCTTCGACAATCGATTCCCATTCATTGGGTAGTATGCTTGAATACAGTTGAAGCATACTCCCATCTGCGTAGTGTCTGATGGAACCATCGAACACGAATATAGTTGGGTTATCTTCTTTCTTCGACTTCTTTTTCTTCTTGCTCATAAAGTCCTCCTGCGAATATATACGAATTCCTAACCGAAATACTAACAAGATTTGTATTTAGGCTTGATTTAACCACTTCTTGAGCATGCGGAGTAGCCGTAACTGCTCACGCCGAGCGGCGACATTGGTATCGAAGAGACAGGATTCCGGCATCCATTCATTATCAGAATTTGAATAGAAAAATTCGCCGGTGTCTTTACTTCGAATAAGATCACAAACCACGAATGGTTCAATCACTAATCGAGATGTGATGAGGCTAGTGAGTAATGTGAAGTCTGCGTGATGAACGCGGGGAAGCAGAGCCGTTGAACTTGATTTCCAAACTAATCTATATGGGCCACGCTCATATAAAACTTTTGGATGATGGTCAGTCATCCATTTGTCATCCTCTTCGATTTCAGGAACTGCTTCCTTTGGACGTAGAACCACCCACCACGCGGTATCTCCTACCTTGTAGCGTGCTAATTCTAGTACACTCTGTATTCTGCCACGCATGTGATCTCATCCACAGATCACCCTATTCAGTGCCTGGCTGACTATCTGCTCCGCTATCGTTCGCTTAACGCCAGTCACAATAGGAGACCATGTTCCGTTTTGGTTAATCTCGATCTGGTGATCCCCCTCCATCACGCTCTGTCCGGACATCGGAGTTATCCGGACATTCGTTGCACCCACTTCCTTTATTTGTCTGGTTGCAGTGTTTACATCAACGGCCATAATTTTCACCTCACATTAGGTTTGAGACCGACTTTAGATAGCGTCAAGGGCTTCGAAAGCCGTCTTGAACGTTTCGGATCTAGTTAAAGCACTTCCGTGCTTTCTTCCAAGTGCTGGCTCAAGGAAATACCAACCACCGAAATTCGTGGTGTTGGCATCATTCAAAGTAGCCTGAATTTTGGTATCACCAAACCCTATCGGCTTATGCCCATGACCAATCTTAAAATCGTGAATATCTATCGCTCCGACATATTGTTTCAATAATGTCCAATATCTGATGAATGGGTCTTGCGATTGTCTAATGATTAACTGGGCTGGGTCATATAATAATTTCCATCGCTTGAATTTGTTCAACCATTGAACAACATCCACTGGCCTATAAATAGAACTAGCGTGGGAAATCTCAAGCAGGGGTGTGATATTAGCAGAAATCGATCGTTCTGTGATCATATGAAGCCAATCGCGAACATGCTTGTCCGCGTCTGGAGCTTCTAACCCGGTATAGATTCTAATATAGGATGCCCCAAAGTACGAAGCAACATCAAATACTCGGTCGATTGACTCTTTCGGAATCGATGACAACGTGTTTGCGGGAACCTGTCCAAGTTCCGACGCAACCATAATGACGGTAAGCTCGTGCGACTTGAATAATGCCTTCAACGTCTGACACGATTGATCTGTAGCCGCACAAACATTGCTGGTCCATACGTGTCGAAGAGCGAGGTACGGAATCCCAAGCGATTTTAATGTAGCACAGCCGGTTTCTGGATCTTCACCGGCCTCATCAAGATATGCTGCTAATTTTAATGGCCGCATTTATTACTCGACAAAGCATACGTGGTTGGTTTGGGGTCCGGTTCCTACTATAGTTACCGGCAGACCAACCAAATCTTCAATGTCAAGTATGAAATCTTTCACCTTACTCGGTAGCTTGTTATAATCATTAGTCCCATAGCATGACCAATCGATATAGTTGGCAAAATTGAGGGCAATCTTCGTCGCCCCGTTCGCAGCCACGGCGTCCAGAAGTTGTAATTTGGAGAAAGTGAACACCCGACGAAGCCGCTTGGTGACAGTGGTCAATTCGCCCTTCATAACATCTGGTGGTGCACCACCGGCGGCAGCTACTTCGGCCCACGTAATTTCACTGTGGTCATCGTAACAATCACCGGAATATCCAACCGTATTGCCGTCTTCAATGACGTTTCCCACGCGGATCGGATATGGTCTTATTACCAGATAAATATCGCCGATGAGAGAATGTCCGATTCCCATATCGGCGACGTTCTGAACTGCGGTTGTTCCACGGCTGGTGCATTGTGGATAATGCGAACCGTGGTTGATATCGAGTGAGAACCCCTGTGATCCTTCATGCAGAGCGGTTTGCCCGTTTTGCAACAGGAATTTCAGAATCCGTGGAATTGACAGGTTCTCGGTGTTGCCGAGCTTAACGGTGAGTTCGTTCATCCGGCCAACAAATTGTTGAAGCTCTGGATAATCGCGTGACAGCTTCAATTCCTTACGACGCATTACCTTGTCAGCAAGGAACGCCCCGCATCCTTGCATGGTGCTGGCGATGTGCTTTGTGCCGGTTTCGAGACTGGCTTCTTGCTGTTTGTGTGAGTCGAGAATGACTCCAGCACGTGGATGAATGTGGGTGTTCTCTTGAACTCCGCAGATCTCGATTTCTTTCAGCATTTGGGCCATGTCGTATGCCGATGACGCTCCTACGACGATGGCCGGTGAATAGTCTGTGCACCATTTCTTGAGAATTGCCGCCGATGGTAGTGCTTTAGCGACAAAAGCTTCTCCATCAATGTTGACCGCCGTATGTCCGGCGTTGCTCATGTTAGTTGTCGAGATTATTTCGGGTCGGTGTCTGTCTGCTAATGCAGTTGTGATAAGCCCTTTGCCGCAACTTCCCCACTGTCCATCAGTAACAACATTAAATCGGCCACTCAACATAGTGTATCTCCAAGAGCGGTGGTGTTTGACTACGCGGCTTCAATACCGCGTGGAACTTGTAGAAAGACCGTTTATTTATCCGGTCGGTCGCAGGCGAGATGAAGTTGCGACATCATATCCATCGCCGTCCCACCCAGAAAGCTGAGCGGCGAAGTTCACTTCGTCGATCGTATCATTGCGATGTGCTCGTAATAGAGCTATAGCATCTGGCAAGTTCATAATTCTTACCAAGATGTCTTCAATATCACCATTTTCTGATCTGATAATCGATTGTACTGCAACTAAATTTCGCTGCTGAAGAAATCTTTTGATACGTTGAGCAGTTTGAATAGCGTGCAGTTCTCGTGCTATCCGGTCCAGCGACGCGGCTGTAGATTTTCGCTGTGCTTCTAACCATTCATCGCTTCTGGTTAGAAGATCAGCGTCATCGCCGATTTCACTAATTAATGTCATTAGGCTCATTGATTTTAACCCAGTGTTGTGGAACCCAAATTTTCCGACCCATGACTTCGATTCGGTAGAATAGTGGCTTCACGTCACAAATGAGTGCAAATTCGTTGTACCATATATGTTCCGAATTGGTTACTTGAACCACATCTCCTATTTTTAATACCGCAAGACCATGTGGGTTTGTAATATTTTCGGCTAGAGCCGCTTCTCCAGAAAATATCCCAACAGTGCCCAGATACCCACATACGGGGCACGTGACACACAACCCAGTAGGACCAACAACCACTTCGTTTGAATCAATCTCGAATGAAATGGAACAGTTCGGGCATATGAGATCTTTATGCATCGAGTAATTCTCGAAGCTGATCCGGCTGAGACTGAAATTCTTTGATAATAGTCTTGGCTTGAGCGAGATTAACTCCAAATCTCGAAGCATTGGGGCATGCTGCCACTGACTTCAAACTGGCGATATTCCCACAAACCTTAACCGGCACCTTGATGATATCACGAACATATTGGATTTGCCGATTATGCTCGTCTGGGTTGGCTTTGCTTACTTGAAGTTTGAGTAGAGTATCAGTACGAACTAACGCCGGTGTCCTAACGGTTAATAGACCACGGCACATTGCCATGATGTTATCATCGTTTCGGAGCGAAGTTCCAAGAACAAATCGGACTTCCGTCGCATCTGACAGATGTTGTTTCACGAACTCTGTCAGTGCTTTGGATTCGATTCTCGTCTCTAATTCGAGCTTACTGGGAGTCAGCAAGAATTCGAAACCATCCGTTTCGAGAGAATCGGTTGTTAGACCCCGCATTTTGTTGACACCAAAGATCTCACCCTTCGGCCAATCAATTGGTGTGATGATCTTGAATTTGCCCCCAGCCCGACTCCTAGCAATGAGCGCGTCTGATGATAAACCCGGATGGACGACAATGGCCGGGAATTTATATTTATGAGCAAGTTCTATAGATTCTTGAATCTCGTTCACTTGCATTACATCGATTTCTAATCGATTGAATACTGACCCACTCATGCTTTTAATTTCTCCAATGCGAACGTGAAAGCTTCATCAACCGACGAAAACCGAAACACGTTCGGTACAAAATAGAAGGTTTTCAATTCGGTAGTTGGCTCAAGGATCAGCACGACAGGCTTATTTGATACTATTGCTGCTCCGAGTTCAACATGAGTGCCACTCCTGGCCGGAGGTATCATGAAAAACAAATCGGCAGACGTAACACCATTTATTTCTGCGATTCCATATTGTTCCAATTCTGATTCAGAGAAAACTTGACCATGTGTGGTCCAATCATAAGATATTGATACACCGTGCCCACGAAATCGATCCATGACCGATTTTGCTTGATCTGAATTAAACAGGCTGGTTCCAACATATACGGTAGGCATGATCGGTTAAATACAACTAAGATCACTGCGATATGAGTTATAATCTCTCAGCATGTGCAACAATTGTCGGCACAGATATTTTATGGTCCATTTTGTTGAAGCGTTCTACGAAGTTCCATGGGTTTTCTGATGAACAGAACGTGAATTTTTGTCTTTCGCCCTCGTTGAGAACATCTGCCGCATAATCGTAAAATTCGGCTTCTTTCTGGAAACGTTCCCTTCGAACGTCTGGATTAACGTCTGGGTTGGTGCCATAGAAATGTAATTGCCCATTTAACCCAGCTGGATTCATGTCGCAACCGAATATGTAAATGTGAGTATAACTCATCCAATACCCGAGTTGCATTGCTGCAAATACTGACGAACGCCCGATATGAAGCCCTTTTGTTAGGTCGCGGCTGAAGCCTTTGCCACCGAGATTCTTGACCTGCAATGAATTCTCTTTTTGCCGCTTGATTCCGGTACTATTGAAGATCAGGCCATTGTAACCGGCCCATAAATCTTCATGACGTCGCATTTGAGATTGGTCAAAGAATGCCCAGTGAGTTGTAGGCCAAATACGAGCGTCGGGCTTATTAATCGACAATGTATGAATATTGGGATATCCTTTGAATTTCTCTAGTGGCACTTCGTTGATTGAAGGACCATTCCCAATTATAATTAAAATCTTGTTATAACCATAATTCCTCAGTTGTTTGATTTTTACCAGCGAATCTGGGGTTATATCTCGACTGGTATATTTTACATTTGGTACCTTCTTGATGGCATTTTTGCGAGTTACGTGCTGTTTAGATACAGCCGCCGCCACCGGGATTTGTGGTGCGGGCTGAGATTGTTGGATTTTAACATGGACTCGGCGGTTGTTCAATTCATTGAGATTTGCCGCCTGTCCGCTGGACGGCTTTACAACGATCTTTACAGACGACGAAGGGGTCTTAACGACTGTGCGTCTTCGCACCAGTTGTGGGCGAACCTTCATTGTCACAATGTGATTGTTCGACATCTGCTGTTTTCAATAAATTCTTCAAAAGATCTGCGAGGTAGCTCGCAAGCACACCTTTATTTAAGAATTTTGAGAAAACAACGATATCTGAATCTGTATCATTTGTGTCAACGCAGACTATCAGACCCTCACTGTGGGATTGAAGTACAGATTTTATATCATCTGGTACAGGCTTGTTTGGAACAACTCGCAACCGTGCTAACTCTAGGCTATCCGTGTTTGGATCGCCGCCCATGCAGAATCTCCAAAAAATTTCCCCAAATGTATAAAATACATCGCCACAACGGTTTGATACTTGACAAAAAACGCTCAGTTTGATTTAATAACACGACGGCTGTCAGTGTGAAGGCGAAAACTGCGGTGAGAATCTGGGAGAGTCCCGGCCTTCATATCATCCATCAACTTGAACATGCCATTCTTTTGTGTTTTACGGCGGTTCATGATGCTGAACATGCAGCGGTGAATTGTAGTTGTAAGCAGATTGAACACTGGTGCCCTTCCGGGAGTATAGACCAGTTTCTTTGCTCGCAATTTATTGGTGACTTGAAGAAGAGCTTCGTTTGAAAAATCTAGCTGCTCTTCTTCGGACGGGAGATTGAATTTCATGGCAATGCCTTGGCAGATTAAATTAACGTCTTCCAGCATCGCATGCCATGATTGTTCTGTTGGAATTTCGCGGATGTACCCATCATCCTGTAGTTTCGGAATGATCTCGTCGTATTGTACGAATATGTCAGTCTCAAGATGATGAATCTCTGAGTCCGAAAGGAGGGACAATTCTTCTGCTTGTGGAAGGACACGCAATGCGGTTTCTCCGTTGCGATGCATCATTCCCTCCGCAGGAATCATACCATTATTGCTTTCGAAGTGGAAAGGCAGCCCGGTTGCGATACAATGCAGCCGTACAGGAGACATTGCGTCAGGCAGTGTTTTCCCGTTCTTCAGGATAGGTTGGCCATCTGCTCCGATAGCAACCCCGATCACTTTGGTCCACAGTAACCCAAGTGCACGGTACGGTTCCAAGTCGGGAACGGATGACGATAAAAGCCATTGGAACCAACTTTTCTCTAGCTTGTTCGAATCGCAATATTGACCCATGGTTGTCTCCTTGCCACAAAATCGTGTGATCAAAGGAGAGAAATACGACAGATTTCTTCTAGATCGAATAATCCATTGGTGTGCAACGTTCACGGGATGAACAAAGGAGTAACCGAGTGCCAATCATCCGACAAATGCCGGGGCTTTATCTCCGGGGGTCTATCGCTAACATTACCATGGTGGGACTGTCTCCAGAGGAGAAAGCTCACATCGAGCTAGTTTTCGATCACGTCATCCACCACGAAGAGATGGTGCGGCACAAACAGAAGGTTATGAAGGAATTTGGTGTCACAATTCGTGCCGACTATGCCGACGATCGAGCCGCCGCTGAGCAAGAATTCAATATCGCCGTCTGGCGTGGGCTTGTCAGCATCTTCTATCACCGCACTTACGAATTCGAATGTACGAATTGCGGCGCGACCGCCAGCCTGACCCAACGCGGCAAGCCCAAGCCCATCGACCGAATGGTAACTCCGTGCCCAGTTTGCCACATGGCTGAAATCGTTGACCCCGGATGCTCTGACCACAATCCGGGCGATCTTGTCAATTACACCGAACTCCAAGAGCGTTATAAGCTCGTCGGGTTCGGGACGCCGACGTTCAAGAGCTGCATTCGGCCCATCCCGAAAGAGAAGAAATACGATAACCCAGACGAGATCATCGGGTGTCCCAAGCAGTTGAAACGATTCTTCGGCGAGTTCGTCTGGAATTACTTCCGCCAGCAGATTAAAGAGAACAAGCGGAAAGAACACAACAAGACGCCGGTGGAAATCACTGGCCCAGCAGATCAAATGATCGTCGAACTCATCTTGAGTCTCTGCTCACGAATGAATGTCGATTACAACCGGCACCACAAAGTCGAGCCGGTGAATGGCCGATACACGATCGATCTGCTTGGCCTGCTCACGCCACCGGAATTTTCGATCGAACTCGCCCTTGTTCGAGTGTTGGCCGAAAGCCATGGAGTCGTCGTGACTACCACGGCTCAAGCGATCGAAATAGCAGTTCACCCTAATCCTCCGACAATCAAAGTGTCGATAGTTCGTGCTGCGCATGTTACCATCATTGATAACCAACTGACCGTGACTGACGATGAAGAGAATTCGGGATTCTCAATCAGTCAAGTCAGTTACAAGACTGTAGGAGCAAGACGAATGGACCAAGATGATCACGTGCAGACCACAGATATCAGGGAAGCCGCGACTAGGACGCGGGCAGCACTTCCTGATGGAGATTGCCAATCTGTCTACGACATTTATTGTCAGATCGGACCAGTATACGATAAATTCTCTGAAGTCTACGGCAACGGAACGCCGAGAATTAATCACATCGCTGATTTTCTCGGCATCACCGCACGAGCCGTGAAGCAGTGTCGCGATGTTATCCAAGTTCAGTGTCTTGCGAATGATTTCGTTCCGGCATCAACTTAGAGAGCCGATCTTGACACCAGTAGTTTTTGGGTGATCCCAGTTTATCTCGGATCGCCCAAAATCAAAAAATCCGGGGGATTTGCCTTTGAAGGCTACATTACCACCGTGTGGATCTTGAGACAGGACCCCCGTCCTTTGTTGTATATCATATAATCCTTGAACAATACTGTATACGGCTTTCTGCGTAGACTCATCTCCTTGATATGTTTTTGGAAGATGCTTCGACGTTACTATCGAGATGATCTGATCTGGGTCTTGGATAAGTCCGGGGTTGTGATCTAAATAATCATACACAGCGTTGGCTGCTACACGATATCGCTTTCCTACGCCTGTCGACAGTCTTTCCATTGCTATTACATATAATTCCGATTTCCCAGATTTCATCAGTGGATTCGGAAATGATTTTACCAATTTCACATCATAAATCGACGCCGCATTTGGCGAATCATGCCCTTTCATAACAGCAGCAGCCGATGCTTCTTTGCGATCTGTGGTGAATTTCAAGATATAACGATCGCCCACAGGATACGCTCTTCCAGCCCCACCGGCCATTGATGATCCAATCTTACCATCGATTCCAAGCGAGTTGATCCATGATTGGAAGCGGGGGTCGTCTAAGATTGAGTCGGCCCACTCTTCAGGCCACGAAGCCTCCATTATCGGACCGCAATCATAGAGCCGGAGTGCGGTCAAAAACATTTCAGGAATATAAGAATGAATGTTACGTAGTTTCATAATGGCGTCCGTCGCAGTCGTCGGAGATTTTCCAAGGCGAACACGTTCATTGCGGCTAAAAATATGTTTGGAGGAACCGATGAAATTTGAAAAATCCGAAATCTTCGATTATTATTACCGCACGTAATTTGGTTAATCTACACTATGCATTTTATCCCATCTTCGTGTCTGGGATCTGCTTCGTCTAGAAAACTTCCATTCAGATATCGATTGTTTAGTCATTTTCTATAAACATTTTTAAGAGTTCATTAGCCAAATAATCTCCTGCATCTCGATCAGAGGGATAGTGAAAACCTGCTTTTACACGATAATCACCAAGCTCCTTGCCTAATTTGGCGAGATCCTTTTTATGTTTTGGATACAGTTTCGATAACCATTTTGCCATAAAAGTCCCGATTACTGCGTGTGTCGAAGGATAAGAGGGTGAGCCGGTGGTGTTTCCCTTTGGTATTGTCCTGTCTTTCATAGATTTCAGAAGTTGATAAGGTCTTGCTCGGTCATATTTAACTTTGTGTTTCAAACTTATTGTGGAAAGTTCTTTTGAAACTTTACTAATTTTTTTGACTAATTGTTTATTTATCTCAACGTCTTTTTTTTGTAGTAAATCTACAAACAATAATTCAATATCAGGAACATCTTGTTTTTTAATTTTATTCAAATCTTCCGCAGAATTTGCGTCGAGATAATCTAGAATTACTTCTAGTTCTTTTTGAGTTTTTGGACTTTCGTTTTTGGGTGGTTGCGGTAATTCTATTTCTTGCCATTTTGGGTTAAAATGCTTGACGGGCTTATCAATCAAATGTGCATCTTGTTTAAGCTTGCCATATCTCAAATCGGATAGTGGGGTTTTGCCCTCCAGAAGACGTGATGATTTGTCTAACGCAATTTCCGATAAAAGCATGTTAATACCCTAAACTGGTGTCATGGCCGGAACGTGTGAAGAATTGTTGTGACATACCCATAATACCTGAATTAAGAATTAATAATAGTAATACCATATTTATCAATATCTTGTTGCAAATCGGGCAGCTTCTTCCATGCAGTAACTCTTAGTTTTGAAAGTAACAAAGTTTTTAAACCAATAATCTCAAATTCGTCGTCGCCAAGTGCAACAAATGTATTATTGTTGTAATTAAAAATCACTTCCTTTTCGTAATGACTTTTAAGTGTAAAAGAAAAAATCTTTACGTGCCATAACCGGAACGTGTGAAGAATTGTTGTGGCATACCAGCTAATGTCTGTTTCGCAGCATATGGTTCTCCAGGTGGCCGATACGGGACAGTTGTCGGGTTCAAATCGACATACCCATCTTCGTGATCACCCAGAACACGAGTAATAAAATGAACTACTCGCCGTGGAGTTGTCTGCTTTCTGGCAGTTGCGAATGTACCAATCCCTTCTGGCACTCGAATTGCACCCATCCTGATTTGGCGAGATAGATCGTGTAGACTATTGTGGTATGTCTCGCCAAGATACATCCGATGGCTGCCAAGAATAAACATGTTCCAGCCAAGAACAGCTCGACCAAGTGAAGTATCAATTTCTTTTGCGTGCGGAACGACCTCGATCTTGTTCGATAGAATCGGGATAGTCAATGCAAGATCTTGAATTATCGCCGGATACATTTGACGGTCGAAACTCTCAGTAAATCCCTTGTCGAAGAAATACTTAATCAACAATCGACGTACAATATCTGTATTGGCTACGTGCTTGATACGATCGATTGTGTACGAATCAAGTTGTTGAATCATATAGCTCCTCTCGATATATTTGTCCGGCTATTGGTTTTTCCGTCGCCTTCGAAGTCGTGTCTGCTTCTCCGCCACACCATCCTTTAATCTTCCACGAAGTTCTGCGATATACAGACGTGGAGAACTTAATAATGTAGAAGTCAGATCTTGGTAAATTTTCTTGTGGAGTCGCTGATCCAGAATGTGCTTATAGAACGCATATTGTGCAGACCGGAATCCCAACCCACGGGAGCCAGCACAATGATGATAAAACAAATCCCCATAAATAGACGCATACACAGGATGTGGGCATAAATAATTGGTCTTGATCAACGGTAGCCAAACTTGCCGGTTGTTAATTGATTGTGGCATAGCCGCACCGACATCCGAAATATCAATTCCCAACAGATTATTGATTCGGCTAAAATTGAAATCGACGATTTCCAGGGCTTCACGCTTCATATAGAATGCACATGGGTGCGGGAAGTTGTCGAAATTTTCGGTCCGCATTGGAGCAGCATAAAGGTAATTATGACCAAGCATGCCGTCTAATATTCTGTTCCAATCTTTCTTGATCGGCCAACAATCACTGTCCAAAATCAAGAAGCGATCGTAATTGTTTTTCTTGAAGTATTCAACAACTACGTTGATACATTGCAAGTGGGGTAATTGTTTATTCGTGTGGTAGATGACATTTTGATATTTTGTCGAGTCATCACCATTCACGACGACACCATAGGAATAATCAGTGGTGTTGTCTGAGATAAATTGAGGCTGTAATTTTCGCCAATATTGACTATTACGATGAGCTACATGGATGGAAACTATTAAGACACTCATAAGACTTCAAGAGTTGAGAATCTGTCTTTACGAATGACACGCATTTCTCGTGGAAATGTGTCGAACATAAGGTTTCGGTGTGAGATCACCAAGATAGTTTCAACTCTGTGGGCTAGATCGGTTTTGATGATATTGATTAACGCATCAATACCATCATCATCGAGACGCCCATCAACCTCATCAAGCACCAACACATTGCATTGTCGGCCATACATCTGCTCGTGAAAATCGAACATGGCCAACATGAAAGCTACGTCTGTCCGTTTTCGCTCGCCACCAGATTCGAATTCATATCCCCACATATTACTGGTGATACCAAGAGCTTCGGTGAGCTCGATCTTAACATCGAGGTCGAAAACCTCCAGGTAATGTTTCAAACGTGAATTAATAAATGGAATATGATCCCTGAAAATGAAGCTTTTGATCTTCGTTCGGTCGTTATATGCTTTATAGACATAATGATAATGTTTATTCAGCAACTCCGAACGCTTCAACTCCTGTTCGGTATCCTGAATTCCTGTCTTTGCGGTCTCTATTCGCTTTTGTACGTCAAGAATCGACGTGTCATGTGGATTTTGCTCTTTGAGAACTTTGTCGGCACTAGTCTTTAGCCGTGCGGCTTCGGTGTCGTGTTGCTTCCAACGAGTGTGAATGCTTTTGGCATCCTCGATAGTCGTCGTTGGGCGACGATCGGCTAATGTCGCCTCGATCTGTTTGATTTTACCGGCTAATGTCGTTTGTTGTTTTTTCAATTCCGCGACAGCATTTTGCATTGCATCTCGCTGTTCGATGATGGGACCGATTTTTGCAGATACGTGATCACCGGGAATAGCCTGTTCACATGATGCACATATTTTTCCTGATTTATGCTCCCAAAGTCGGATTTTGTCGTTGAGGCTTTGAACGTGGCCGGACATTTCGGCGATCTGCCCGCCGACTTTATGAGATTCTCGCCGCATTTCTGATATGCGTTCTTCGATTTTTCTCACCACCGCCCACCGCTCGGCTAGTTTCGCGACATCCGGAAGCTCAATAGCATCACGCCTTTGCGTTTCGGTGTTGGCTTGAATCTGGAGATCCTGTGTTCGTTTGGTCTTGTTCGTTACGAAGCTCTCTGATGCCGATTTTAGACGCTCTAATTCTTGCTCCAGTCGAGTGATATTCGATTTTGCGAATTCGATGGTTTGTCGTTGCTTATCGACTAATTTATCGAGGTTGTCACATTTGATTTTTGCGGCTTGCGCATAGAATGTTAGCCGATCGACGTGGAGAACTCGCTCGATGGCCTTCTTCCGAGTCGCGTCGGCCATCTCCATCCATGGCTTGCCATATTGGTTGAAAAACACCGATCCGCAAAACACTTCCCAATCCAGACCGAAGATTCGGTTTAATTGTTGCTGCTGATTTGTCGCTGTTGATAACGTATCAGAGACCAAATTGGTCTCGTCGCCATCTTTCGAGATTAATAATTCGTTCTTGCCGTCAGTATTGCGGGTTCTGGTGATACTGTCACCATTCTTGAATACGATCTTGCCCCAGCAATCCTTTCCTGAAAACCAATTGACGACGTTGTTGCCGGGCGTCCGAGAGTGCATAGTACGACCAAACAGTACCCATTGAATCACACTCGGAATTGTTGATTTCCCGGCACCGTTGGATTTACGAATTTGGCCGGGATTATTAGAGTAGTCTTGATCTTCGTCGATCACTTCGCCGATGATCAGGCATTGTCCTAATTTATCCAACTCGATGGTAGTAGGATAGTCACCGTAGCTTAGAAAATTCTGCCACGATACGGATTTTAATTCCAACATACACAGCCTTCCCAAGCGGTTAGATGATTTTATGAATAAATACGTAACTATCTAACCGATCGGGAAAACGATTATCAGACACGGACTATTGCTTCAGTGAACCAACCCGGCAACATCCGCTTTGCATCTGTAAGAAATTTATCTATTGCAGCATCAATGATATACGTGTCAGCGTGATCTGTTTCACTTCTGATGCTGCGACCATATGATTGAACCAATTTCAAGGCAGTAAGCCATGTATAATACTGTGGGTCTACCTCGACACGTCGAGCCAATTGTTCGTTATCATAGAAATTCGCATATGGAACCTTACAGATCACCTGAAATCGGCTTAAATCACCGATAAGATCGATACCTTCATGCATCGCAGGTGCGACGATCACACTGTCAGGTATCTTCGCATGGGCTTCCAGCATATTCCGCTTGTCTGGAAATTCTCGCTGGGTCAAAAGCCGCTTGGAAATAGCGGGTTTACATTTGGAAATAATGGCCTCCATAATGGCGAAATTATGTGTGTGAATAATACCGCGTTGACCCGGATATTTTTGGATAATTTCTTCGACACTTTTGACCAGTTTTGGTATCCATTCAGCCATCTTATCCTTACCACCGGTCATTTTGGCTGCTGGCTTGATATAGATGGGCCGATTCTCGACTGGGAAGCGATTCTTCATGCGGAAAGCAGCGACTTCATCACGATTCAGACCCAATGATCGACACATGACATCGACATCGAGAATCGTGGCACTCATCAGCAAGACTTTCGTACCGAACTTGAGCAGCAAGCTTTCGGCAAAATCGGTCGCATAAACCGGTTTCAATGTCAAGCTTCGCCACGTTTTGCCTTTCTCGTCCTTGGAGTTGTATTCGGCAACCCATTCAGAGCCTGCTCGTGACAAGTGGTGCATGAAGATTTCATATTTCTTCGCTAGCCGTTCGAGGTCATCGGCTTCTTTTTGGTTTTCGCCAGTATCAGCAAGATCGATTAATTCCCTGAGTATTTCCTCGAACTTGATCTCGCTGAACCATGCTGCATAATCTAATGCAGTATCCAACTGAGGAATAAAAATGCCGTGATTTTGCAGCATCGAATCATTGATGCTCAACGACACGAAATCAAGAATTTGCGGCTCGATATTATGGGCCTCGTCGATAATCAACAAATCCCGTGGATTGAAGCGACGAGTTAGAGTAGTTTGGTACAGGAAGCTCGAAAAATTCATCAACACCTTTTGAGCTTCGATCGCTTTAAACACTTGCTCATAGTATGGACATGTGCTGTAGCGGACATCTGGAGGTAATCGCGTGAGATCGCCCTTCGGGATTCGTGTAGACGATTTTTGTAATATCAATTGTGTCTGGGCGAAACATTTTGAACAAGAATGCTTTCGTTCTTTCTTCCCCGGTTCTCGATTGAATTTGGTTCGACAGAATCCAGAGCCACAATCTGGTCGCTTGTGAAGATTCTCATCGAGTTCCGATTGTTTGAGAATAGTACGCCGAACGAATTCGGTACCATATCGCTGGTAGAATGTGCACGGATATGCATTCCGACCTTTCACATCAACGATGTCGTCAAAATCGCGGGTTAACTGATCCTGTAAGATTTTGGTGACGGTAAGATAATATGATTCCGGCACCATGTCAGCAATCGTCATCCCGATAGCCGATTTACCACTACCAGTTGGACATTCGAGGATGACAATTCGCTTACCGCTATTGAAAGCATTGATAGCGAATTCTATGCATCGTTTTTGTCCATCCCGATATGATTCCATCGGGAAATGGGCGTCTATATTTGCGACATTAAGAATTGGAAACGGGCGTACTGGTTCTTCAACGTTTAGATCGTCCATATATGCTCCTAACCTTTCCAACACAATGTGGTCACGCGATCTTTTTCGCGAGAACTATACCAACGCTGGCAGGAGCGGTTAATGTGCTAAGAATCTGCCATGTCGGAAGATTTTCGAGATAAGGCCGGATCAGAGTAGCCTTTGTGGAAGATAAACCATCTGCACGAGTTCCAAGATCCCAGTCATGCATACAGAAGTAAGTTCCGACTGGTAAATGTGGATCTAACAACTTGAAATCATTGATATTTAATTCTGGATCTTCCGGACCATCGAAAAACACGAATCCAAGTTGTGATGCTTGTCCCGATTGAATCAATTCGTTGATTAACACGGTAGATGGTTTGTTATTGAAATTGACATATGGTCGAAGGTGAGTGTTTTCAAATGCCGCAACAGCTTCATTGAAAAGATTTAGATCAACTTCGCAAGTATGTAATAATCGTGCACTCCATGTGCCATGCTCATAGAGAGCAGAAGTTATGTGAAGTGTAGAACCTCCACCCTTCCAAGTTCCGACTTCGAGTGCTACTACCGGGTTTCGCTCACGAACGGCTTCATATAAGAATCTCCGTTCTTCTGGCCACATTTGACCTTCCATTGAACGATGAGGCATCATCTTAGTCACTTTCTTGTGATTTCAAACATATGGTCTTCGCCGCTCCCAGATAACCCAATATGAGCACAACTGAAAGTTGCTGGAATTAATTTGAACAGATCATCAGGCACTCTGGCCAGCCACACGTGACGCTCGTTCGGAACTGCATCGGACAGCGGAGTAACCACATACACTTTCCCCCCAGATGTCATTCTGTCTGCGAGACGTGTGAATAACCTTGTCACCTGATCTGGATAAATGTGTTCGACGACATCAAACGCGATGACATGTGAAATGGTCAGATTCAGATATTGAAGAATATTTTCGATATCATCGCAAATTTGGATGATTTTCCTCTGAGTTTCGAGCGACTCTTGTTTGAGCCATTCCATGAACATGATAACAGCATCATAACTGTAATCGATTGATAGGACACCATCCACCTGCGGAAGTCTTGCGGCTCGTATGCTCAATTCACCACGTCCAAAACCCAGATCAAGGACAACGCCACTAATTCGTGGTGCGATCCAATGTTCGAAATTTTTCAACCGTGGGCTGAGAGATTCGACGTTATTCTCGAATCCTTCGCAACTGGTTTCGTAATAATGTCGATCGTATAGACCGCGAGGGGGACTGCTGGACATCGTAACCTCTTTTATCAGTTATGAGACTCCGAAACTCCGCTCTCTTGAATCAACTTGACTACTCGCTGAATGTTTCATGCTAAGCATGATACTCTTTTCGGGTCCGATTCATAAATCACCATTAAGATAAATACTTTTTTGAAGTATTAAAATACTGCGTATTATATTTTAATTGGAGTTTTCGTTATGTCGAAAGTGGCGATTACCGCAGATTTCCATTTTGGAGTTCCTGGGCGTCTAAATGACATCCTATGGGCAGCACGGACAATCCGCGAATATTGCAAAATTGCCCAAATTGATACTGTCCTGATCCTGGGCGATATGTTCCACGATCGCCGGTCCATCGAAATCGATGTCTTATCGTCGGTTGCGAAGTTTTTCGAGGAGACAACAAACGAATACAACCAGCAATGGATCGTCTTCCCTGGTAATCATGACATGTTTCTTCGCCATTCGTGGGATGTTAACAGTCTCACGACGTTGCGGAAACATCTGACAGTCATTGAAGATATCAAAATTTTAAAAATCGATGATACCCGATTCTGGGTAGTACCGTTCATTACATATGAGAAACCTTTCATGAAGGTTCTGCGAAAGATTGAATCACAATATGAAGATGGCGATATCTTATTGACCCATGTGGGTGTTCGCGGAGCGACCTTGAACACTTGCTTCCTGCTGAAGGATTGGTCCACTATCACGTTTGAACATAGCAAGTTTCGCAGAGTATACACCGGCCACTTTCACAGTAAACAACAGATCGGCGAAAATGTTTGGTATCCGGGATCTCCAATTCCATTCAAGTTCGACGAAGGAGATGTTCCGCACGGTTTTTACGTATATGATCTTGAAGAAAAGAATCATAAATTCATTAACATTTGGAAGGCTGGTGAGAAGTTCTTTCCGAAAGAGGTTCCGCCGCCTCAATTCTACACTATTACCGATGACGTTCTCGGCCAACTTACAGAAACTGATGTTAAGAATGGAATCGTGCGGATCGCTTTGCAGAAAGATTATACTGTTGATGAGCGGAAACAAATGAAAGCTCGTTTGATGGAGCTTGGGGTGAAAACTGTACGATGGATGGATTTAACACAAAAAATCGAGAAGCATGAGGTTATCGCGGCCACACCATCCAGAAATTTGTTTCAATCGTGGGTAGAGATAGATAAAAGTGGTACTAAAGGATATGATCTAGCGATTCTTCAAAGATTGAATGATGAAATTATTCACGAAGGGGATGAAAAATACTCTGTTGAGGAATCTGAGGTATGAGATATGATCCGTACATCGCAACCAATTCATTTCATTGATGATTTGCTCAAAAAATTTCGATTGGGTTATATTACATTGGATGAAGCGTGGGAAAGATTGGACGAGTTTTTGGAGACGGAATGTAAGCCTAAACCAAAAACTTCCGAATTCCGTGTTACCAATAGAATCTCTACATATCTCGATTCCGAAAGAATCGATTGAGACGCACCTCTCATATTGATCAAACTTCTTTGTGGCTTTGTATTTAGCTGTTGGCGACTCTCTGGCGTCGCCTCCGGTAGGGATTCCTATTGGAACATAGTAGCACCGTTCGCTACGAAGGGATTGTTCACTACATTGGTTGGTTGAGGCGTGGTTCTTAGGATGTTCTTATTGATCTCGCAAGGGTCTCCTGCCTCAACTGAACTATCATGGACTGATAGTGATAAAAGAAATATCCGTGGACGTGCATATGCTCAACAGGAAGTTGGGTGTCCATTAACCGATTACCGTGAACATACTCGTGGAGCCAGATTCATCCGATGTGGCCACAGATTTTCTCGTAACGACATTCGTCATTATTTTGACACAAAGTCAAGTGAGAGTCATTCTGGAAGCATCGGCAGTGATGAACACGAGTATGGAACTCGAAGCTTCTGAGGCACCGAACCTGATAGAGTGTACGGCTCTTGGGGACAAGAGCGACGGCGGCAGAAGCAAGACAACAGAATTCGACCAGCACAAACTCCACCTAACCTGAGATGCTGGTGCTTTTCTGTGAGTCGTGGTAGTGCCTGCTTTATTAGAGAGAACTTTTTAAAAAGTTTTTTCAATTAGGGCGGGTGGAGGTAATAAGTATATTCATATCGTTGTGAAATAATTCCGAACAACTAAAAACCAAACTACTCTTAATGCTGTAATTAAAACATACGGGTAGTCAATATTTGTAGAAACGAGATAAATGGCTGGACCTACCATACCAAAGTTGCCACGAAACCCAGCCGATGGCTCGGAAGTGTGCGATCGGTATGGCAATCGTTGGCAATATACGTCAGTTGAAGACGCCTGGATCTCCAAGGGGACTATTTCTTCATATTCGGTCGTCACCGAAGACAATAATGGATTGGTCGATCCGGAAATTTTCGCTAAGATCAAGAATCTAGAAACATTTTCTGGCATACATGATTTATCGACCGCACTCAAAATCTTGCCGGGCACAGATGCATATTGGTATTATTTCCGTTCTAGCGACAAATTAATCAAATTCAAACCAGAGGGAGAATCAACTCTACGAATCGAGGTTGATAAGGGTAGACTATATCAACTATTGGCCAAAAATCGCAGACCGGGATTGCGTGGAGCCAAAGGTGATACTGGGCTAGATGGACCCGATGGACTACCGGGGGCTAGCATATGCTATCCAGACGGCGGTGAACCATGTTATTCTCCATCAGCGGTTGTGAAAACGCGGCTTGATTTCGCAATATTCACTCCTACACCGTTGGTAACAGACGGACCGATCGATCTACCTAACAACCATACACCAACAATTGCAGTCAGATTATACAAGATCTTAAAGCGATCTGGTAGTGCTCAGAAACTAGATCCTCTACGAGCATTACATGACATGTATGCGAATGGGTTTGACACAGCCCAGAAATTCACCTATACTCGGAATATTCTAGCACAACGCAGTATGGGTGTGAAACAAAGCACTAATTTGTGCGACATCCCATTGAGCCCCATAATAACATCGCCGGGCACGCTCGATTCTAAACCATCGGTCACGATTGACATTAATCCACTGAAGCCGTCAGAGATTACTATTGCTACAGCTAGTGGACTCAAAGTCGATATCGAGGCAACCAAGAAGACGATTATTTATGATCAGGTAACACATATTGTGTGTGGATCGGTCATTTTGATAGACCCAGCACGTTGGGACAAGGACGATTGGTGTGTAAAATCCAGACAACGTGGCCCTGATGGTGTGGATGGCACGTCTGGCGAATGTCGTATCAAAATCTCCGAATGCACGGTCGATGATACAAACATCGAAGCCACGTGCCCAATCGTTAATGTGCGGTTAGATTGTGACCGCGATGTGCTCTATACATTGTGTGCGAACCTCCTTGATGAAATCTGCGTCGAGAGAGTTCGAATAGAAGGATTATCAGAGACATTAACGCATCGTAACACTTTACAGAGTGTATTCGGTGCGGCTCAAATGATTCTTGATGAATGCAAGTATGTTTATAGGTTTATTCTTAATCTTCCTGAATATGAGATTCCGGATCTTGAATTCGTCCATTGGGACCCACAGCCCGGCTGTTTCTCTCGTCGGCATTTTAATCGCCATAAGTTTAATTGGGTTCCTGATACTGTGATTCCTAGATGTGATGATCGCGGTGCTTGGTTTAGCCCGACCACCGTGCGACCTGGGAAATATCCGTGGCAGATTTTACTTCCAAGTATACCGCCGCCTGACGATTGCTGCCAAGAAGACTTTTTCTATTGCCCTAACGTTCAAGACGGTCCGTGTCCGGATGAGCCACCTCCGCCTCCACCACCTCCACCACCTCCACCTCCGCCACCAAGCCCGCTGCGTGCAGCGGCGGTTCGAGCGTCAGAGGTGCACGAGATTGGCGTGTCTGCAAGTATCCCAACCAAGACAGTTGCGTTGGGAGCACGTCGTTGGAACGTCAAGTCGTAGTACGTAAGACTAGGACTTTGATATGCCAACATCCATTATCATATACGCAACGAATCTGACTTATCTTGACAAGACCATTGATGGGATCTTGGATCAGACTCCCGCCAATCTTGTTCAGGAGATAGTCGTATACAATGCTGGTGGCTCAAATTATTCTCGTGACAATGTTAGGGTTATCGCCGGAACGAACGTGGGAAGGGCACAAGCATGGAATCAGGCTATTGCTCAAACTACAGGCGATACGATTGTCTTTGTTAAGGGAACTACGAAATTCGGGGTTGATTGGCTGCAACCTATATTAGAAATCCTGAAAGAAGAACCATCGGCACTGGTTACTCCGATTGTCCATGTTCTTGATACAACATTATGGCTGTCAGAACCGAACAGATGGAAACGCTTTGGATGGAGATGGGACCTTGAATTGTACGACCGACCGTGTGTTGGTAGTCCAGATTCACCGGCAATTTCATCAAATTGCATTGCAGCAAACCGGGCATGGCTAACAGAAATTGGCCAATTTGATGATGGTATGGTTGTTGGTGCCGGAGAAGATCTCGAATTATCAATTAGAAATTGGTTACTGGGTGGACATATATTCGTGGCTGACGAATCCACGGTGGCATGTGTGCACGAAGTGGACGCGGGATCTGGAACGATAAATAACCATGCACGAATCGCAGAAGCATGGCTACAGAAGTACGCACATCTATTCTATAATCTGAAAGGCATAAAACCTTCCGAAGTTAATACCGGTCGGTTGAATAATTTTTTACGATTTCGAGAAAAGCAAAAACATTCATTTGAATGGTACCTCTCAACTCAACTTCCTGAACTGTATGGAATTTATTCACTGAAAGGCACGGCGGCACAGAAACGCATTGCAGTTGTCGGGCCTGGATCGTCGCTCGATTATGTTGACAATGGCTATATTAATTCATTCGATATGATAATTGGTGTTGATTATGTCGGAAAGATATTCGATTGTGATTATATTGTGTCAGATTCGGCTACGGTGGTGACTGAGCTGCGGGCGACATATTCACCGACAAAATTCGTGTTACCAATGGCTATTAAAAACACAGTTATTGGAGAATACACTGCTACTTCGGAACTTGTCGAGGGTTCGCATCAATTTGAGTATGGCGTAAAAGGTGCACTACCTAAGGATTTGAACCCGCCTTTCTGCAACTTTGGCAGTTCTCTTCTCGCGGCGATTCACTTTGCACTATTTCTTCAACCGAGTCAGATAACATTGTTTGGCTGCGATAATAAATTAATTGGTGGAAGAAGCCATACAACGAAAATAGAATATTATGAAGATGGTAAGATTTGGCCGAATTCTGATAGTACCAGACGCAACTTGGCATATTATGAGTTCGGCCTAGATCATTTGGGAAAACTTGGTAATTCTCACGGAATACCGATATTGAGAATCACACATGCATGACGTATATGCAATATCGTTAATTGTTATTGTTATGATTCTCGCTTGTGGTTCGTGGGTGATCTTGAACCGATTTATTGCGTTGGGCTATTATATTGCCGATATTTGGAAGTCTAAACAACCATCTCAAATTATTCGCACATCTGGGGCTCTGCCTGATCTTTCAGAAGCTAAGAAACACAGGTCGTCTAAGGTGGAGGTCGAACAATTACCATTAGATGTACTTGCACCCAGATTGAAAGATCCACCGAGATCTCCCGGTGGCTTTGGGAGCAGAGTGTCTGAGGATACGTAACATGAGTATCACATGGTGGAATTCAAGTACATCAAAAGATCAGCGTTGTCTTTGATTGAATTACTATGTGATTCAAGTAAGAAACCAGTTACGCTTGATGTTGAGCAGAAACCGGCCCCACCGGTTACACGAAAAAGAGTTCGAGATCTTCCGACTAAAAAGAAACCACTCAATCAAATCGGTGAAACTCCGGTAATTCAACCACCCTCACCACCAACAGAACCAGAGTTAATTGCACGACCGACAGTCGAGTCTATTGAATTAATTGATAATGAATCCAAAGTATATAGACTCGGCGAGGTCTATACAGGTAGGAGAGTTATGATGAAGCACCTTGGACTCGATATTGGCACAAAAACTGTTGTGGTTGCGTTTCGCAACGGAGGCAAGGTTGATTATATCTCTGAGATTAATGGATATTGGCCGTTTGAACGAGCTACACCATTCGTCGAAAATATGCTCAACGATCCGAACAAAATTCGATCTGACGGGACACAACGTCCAGCGAGATGGATCAAGCTTGATTCCGGGCAGCTAGTCGTCCTTGGTCGAGACGCAGAAGAATTTGCGTATGCAAAGAACGATACTTTATTACGCCCGATGGCAGAAGGTGGTATCAGTCCGGATGAAGAAGCATTGACGGTTCTTGCCAGTATCGTTCATGGGCTGCTTGAAACTGCTGAGCACGAACTCGGAAAATTTGAGGACGGTGTGCGTATATGCTATTGCACTACTGCCACCGCGATTAACAAGGACACGAATATTCAGTATCATGAACGTGTCGTCAATATGATTCTGGAGAGTTATAAGACTAAATCCAAGTTGACTTACACGTCTGTGAAAGAGTCGCATGCGATTGTTCTGAATATGAGTGACGATGGAACCGGGATCGGTATATCGTGGGGTGCTGGAACTGTCACGGTTAGTTATGTCCGATACGGCATTGAGATCTATTCGTTTTGTTGGGTGGGGGCCGGTGACTGGATTGATGAGCAGGTCGCGATGCGACACGGTTACAATGTAGAACGTTCAAAGACCAGAACCAAAGTTGCGAAAGAGACACCGACTACCGTCTCTAAACGAAAAATGGATGTTGATTTGACACCTGGGAAAGAACCTGAAGACCGTGTGGGTCTCGATATCGCATTGCACTATGATGTGTTGATTAGTCAAGTCATTGATGGGATTGTGTCTGGATTCAATGAACATGAATCTCAAGCACGAATCGATGGCGGTATTAATGTTTACATGGCGGGAGGCACATCATCTCCGAAGGGGTTTGCCAAACGGGTGGAACGAAAATTCGATGAGAAAAACCCACCGTTCGAAATCAATCTAATCACATGTCATGAGAAGCCGTTATATTGCGTGGCCGAAGGCTGCTTGAGAGCGGCTGAGATGAGTTAGACCGGATTTCCCATGTGATGTCTTCGGATTTCAATACCATCGCTTTATCGGTGATTGGTAGTAACGATTGTGATGAAATCCATGTCTTCTTTACAAATCAAGTACGCTACTAAGGATGTTGTGGGATTCGTAGTCAACAGCGAGCTTTTCTATTTAAAATTCGGACCAAATATTCCACAATTGTTCGATGAATCTCTGTCTGGTCTCGTTATACCAAATCTCGATTCTTGGATTCAGTCAAAGACTCAACAGCGATATTCTTATCAATCACTGCGAGACATGGCGTTAGCGTTCCATGCGGGAATTTCTGCGGCTTATAATCTCGACGATGTGCATACGTTGTGTGATTCAACTATTCAGTTCACAGTTCATGAAGTTAACCATAATAGTTTGATTTATGATTATTCTCTGATATATTGGATCGAAATTCTTGGTCCGGATCAAATGGAGCTATATCTGAAAAAGATTAGGGACAACTTTGTCCGTATTCGTTCGCAGATTGGTGATGATAAATTATACAATAATCTATGCCGAATGTATAAAACCTGTCTACGCCAGCAACCTCATAACGCCAATGTGTGTGAAAAACTTATTAAGCGTTTGGGCAGGATGCCGACAGAGCCGAGCTATCCTAAGACAGACGAGACCGATCAGCAGGTATTATTGAACACAAGAGAAGCTGTACGAAAGTCACTCGGCACGCACTATAAGAATATACCCGACCACATAGTAGAGGCTGTAAATGGTATACAAAGCGGAAGACTACCAAGGGCCGAAGGAATTCGTCCATCTTCATAATCATACGGTATTCTCCGCATTAGATGGCGTAGCCACTCCTGAGCAGTATGCCGAGCAATGCTATAAACGTGGATATCCGGCCATGAGTGCCACCGAGCATGGCCACATGGCATCTGTACCGGACATGTACTTGGCATTTAAGAAATATAAGTTGAAATATATTCCCGGATGTGAGATTTATTTCAACGATTTCGAGCCAAAGAGACAAGAACTAGTCGCTCAAAAAGTGAAAATCCGCTCTCCTGAATGGCGGCAAGAAAACTTGGAGTTGGCCCAACGTATCGGTCGAAATCGACATCTCACTGTTCTATGTAAGAATGAAGTCGGTTTCCATAATCTAATAAAACTGACTACCCAGGCATATTCGACCGGACTGTTCGGACTGGGCCGAATACAATATAATCGAATCTGGTTTGATAAATTGTGTGAATTCAAAGAAGGGCTTATTATTCTGTCTGGGTGCTTGAATGGCCCGGTGTGTCACGAACTGCGATATAAACAGTTGATGGACAGAGAAGGCAATGTGCTGAAAGAACGCACTAAGAACGAACGTGTTCTCGATGCTGTTCGTTGGATTAAGAAATTCAAAGAGGCATTTGGAGAAGATTATTTTATCGAACTTCAAATGCCCGGAATCGAGGGTGACGACGTAATATTTCGTAACCTCGTCGATCTTGCCGATAGGTTCAAAATTCCGCTGGTACTCGCTAATGATTGCCATTATCTGGGCCGCGAAGACTTCATTATTCAGAAAGTGATGATGGCTATTGAGCAGGAGACTACTGTTGACTCGCCTGACCTGTTTCATGTCAATAGCGACGAACAATATATGAAGACCCGCGAAGAGCTGTGGGCCAGATTTAAGAACAATGGATATTCAAACGGGGTCGATGATCGAGTCTTTGAGCAGATGTGTGACAATACTCTGTTGGTTGCCGAGCGATGCCGTTCGCTTGATGTCGACATGTCCCCGAAGATTCCAGAAATAAACCGTGCTGACGATGAATTGAAACGAATCACTGCGGTTCGCTTGAAGCAGCTTGGATTGGATAAGAACCCTAAGCGATTTCTGATTGATGGGCGTGAAGTCACATATGTCGAGCAAGCGAAAATCGAACTTCAGCGGTTCATCGATAAGGGTTTCGCCAGTTACTTTTTAATCACACGCGATCTGGTAAGATATGGCCGATCTAAAGGTTGGCCGTTTAGCCCTCGTGGTAGTGCTGGTGGTTCACTGGTGTGTTACCTGCTTGGTATACATGTTATAGACCCCATGCTGTGGAATTTGTCATTCGACAGGTTTTTGTCGCCAAGTCGCGGCGGTTACATGCTAAATGTAACTATGCCGAAAGAGGAGTACATAAGTTAACCCAACTGCCTTTTTAGGATGTACACTTTATGAGTGCCGAATTTCCAAGATTGCCCGATGATCAGCCAAACATTTTGACAGAAGCAGAGTCTGGGCCTGAAGTCTTGGAAGTGGATTTGGGGACGTATCCGGGATTTATTAGTCAGGCGGCGTTGCAAGAATTAAAACACTCGATTCGTATGCACCTGATTCTTATGGCCGGGCCATCACAACAACTGTGTTCGTTTCTGATCAAGACCATTGACTTTTTTGAAGATTCGGACGAGGCACGCCGCGACAGGGAAATGCTCTCGCTGAGCTTCCATATCATTGAAGGTCTCGCTCTGTTCGTTCAGCAATCTGTGGACGAACGGGCAGACAAAGCGAAAGCGATGAATCAAGAATTCCCTCAGAGAATCAGGTTGGCTTCTGATAATATCCTGGTCATGGTCGGCAAGAGCCGTAATCTTGATGATCGGGTCGCAGCCAAGTACGCGGTGTTGAGAACTGTCGCGGACGCATTACGAGAATTGGCTACATTCACGAAGGCTGTGTACCCACAAATCATTGATGCATCTGGTAATGTTTTATGAAATTCACCATCTTCTGCGATGTTGTTGTAAAGGACGAAGGTCAGGCCACTCAAATGGCGGGATGTGGTGTCGCCATTATCGCTGAAGAAGGTGCACGATCGAAAAAACGATCATACTCGTTCGGTCTTGGTGGTTCTGATACCGAACTATCTAATATCCAGGTTGTCAGGCTTGCATTAGCATCGGTGCTGCCGCCGTTTCGCAAGTCTGAAGTTCTTCTGCATGTCACTGACAGAAGAGCGATCGATCTTTTGGCCCGGTCTGGGGCTGATTATAGTATAACGCCTGACAAATATCAAGTCGAAATCGCTGAATTGCGAAAATGGTATAAGTATTATTCCAATATCACATTTATCCTTGATGCCAGTGCTGATAAAAATATCATTGAAGCCCATGGTTTGGCAACTGCTGCTTGCCAGACTCAGAAGAATACTGATTCTAACACCATTGATATCTCGTAGTGTTGAAATAGCGACATGATTCGCTTTATCGAGATTGATTGAGGATTAAATGTCTCTTGAAGTTAAATTGACTAGCATACGAGTTAATAAAAGTCGAAAGATTAATGATGTAGATGTAAAACGAGACAGCGAAGAAATCTATAATATTGATGGAACAGAATACTCACTCGATGGTGCTGTAGAATATTTGTCATCCAAAAAATCGCATAATCCCGGCGAAATCGCCTATTCAAAGACTGCGTTTTTGTTGGTAGAACCTCCTTCACGGGTAATCTCTGCGCATCAAGCCAAGAATCGGCAGGACCACAAGGCATTAATTGCCAAAGCGAATGTAAAAGGATTATATCTATATTATGCGGACGTGAAATGTAGAGATGGGAAATATTATGCCGTCAAACCATGGATAGTCGATTGGGAGACCGTCCCTGAACACCCAGAAGAAATTGCGAAACGCGAGGCCCAACAGGAGAAAAAGAAGGCAAAGGAAGCAACAAAAGAGGTACCTGAAACGCCAGAACAAGACTCGCTTACATGCCCGTATTGCTCCAAACGTATGTCAAGTACATCTGGCTTGACGCTTCATATAAAATCCAAACATCCGGATAAATTAAACCAGCATCAAACAAGCACGATGCTGGATGAAGACGACGTGGTAAGTCGTGCGTCTGAAGTGGAAGAAGTCGGACAATCACAGAGTCTCGATAGTCTTCAATGTCCGTTTTGTGATAAAAAGATGACCAGCACTCCTGGCAGAACTCTGCATATTAAAAGCAAGCATCCAGAGCGATTAGCGGAATATTTGGAGATGGATCGTGACTGACACATGGGAACAGCTAGAATCACTTGCCCGATCCGCATTAGAGAAACGCGGACTGAATGGCGTGTATAGCGAACGTCTCGATTTCGAACTCAAAGAGATCGATAAGCAAGGTGCGAATGCTTATTGGCTTGCACTGGTGTCTGCTGATAAAAAGTTTAAGTCCAATCCGAGCATGCTGGTATTGCCATGGTTGTTGGGAATGGTTCAAGATGACCCCATTGCCAATCGTAAGGAACCGATGCTGTGCAGTGTGCGTGCGTCGGTGGTCAAAGAGCATTTGCGAACGCACGGCAAAATCCCATCGGATCTGATTAAAGATCAGGACATGCCGGATATTGACCTCGATTGCTTGCCGGAAGCACGAGACCCGATTAAAGAATATGCAATGGAGCAATATGGGGTCGGATTGAATGATGATGGTTACGGTCCTGTGTGTAGTGTCGGCACGTGGCAGACATATAAATTCAAATCGGCGATCATGGACGTGTCAAAAGCTCTGGAAGCTGTTGATCCGGCAAGAGTTTTCGAACTAACCAAGAAACTACCGGAAGACGTAGACAATCTTAAAGATGGCGGATATGCTGCGTGCAAGAACCGCGTTATCGATGGAATTACTAATCAAGAAAAAGAATGTGGGACAGTTCACGATCAAGCTGTGTGTCCGTCGTGTGGGTCATCGGACACTGATGCTCCCACTATTGGTAAGCTTTTGCAAGAACACGCTGATTTAGCTGCGTTCAATCGGCTTTTTCCAACAGTTATAGACTATGCAGTGAAACTAGTTGGGCGTATCCGAAATATGGGTATGCACGCCGGGGCGTTGATTATCGCCGATCGAACGTTGTATGGCAATATTCCACTCGCGAAGAATAGCAATCGTGGATACTGGGTGTCGATGTGGACAGAAGGCAGAAATACTCAACTGTCGAAATTTGGATATTGCAAATGGGACGTTCTTGGATTAAAGACTCTTGAATATATCTTCAGATGCTCTCAGCTTATTGAACAAAATCGCGGTATTACATTTGGTCCAAATGCCGAAGGCTGGGATGATATTGACCCTCTTCAAAATCGTGCGGGGCATTATTTTGATGGCTGTGGGAAAAAGTGCTACATCAATCTGAATGATCCACACGCTCTCAAACTTGCTAACGAGCAGAAGACTGATGCTGTTTTCCAATTTGATACCGATCTAGCCAAAAGTTTTTTGGCACACGGTGTCCGGCATTTTAATGACTTGATGTTGATAAACGCTATGGGCCACCCTGGGCCGATGGCATCGATTCCTGAAGCAATGCAAAATCGAGATGATAAGAAGGCATTGTGGAAACAGAAGCTTCATCCGGATATCTTGCAAGTTCTCGAAGACACTTATGGGGTTATTGTCTATCAAGAGCAGTTGCAGGCCATATGGCAACGCTTGGCTGGGTTCACCGCGCCGGAAGCTCAGGAAGCCCGGAAAGCTGTTGCTAAAAAATGGGCACATAAATTGAAGCCGATTCGGGCTAAATGGATCGATGGTGCCTCGAAAACTCTTGGTCGTGCTGAAGCCGAATTATGGTGGACCAAGATGGAAACGTTCGGGCGATATGCATTCAATAAATCTCACTCTGTGTCATATTGTTTAGTGGCTCTTCGCTGTTTATGGTTAAAGGCCCATTTCGCTCCGGAGTTTTGGGCTGCGGTGATGAGCGATTGTCATCCGGATAAACTGGTTAGGTATATGAGTGTTGCTCGTGCCGAAGACTGGCACCCGACTGATATCACGTATTCCGGGCGTGCTCCGAAAGTGCGAGCCAAAGGCATCACATTTGGAACGTTGAACATTGATAATCTCACCGTCAATTATACTGTTACTGATGATATTGTCAATCAGGGACTCATTGGAATTAAAAAAGTCGGTGACAAAGCTGCTGAAGTATTCGCCGGTCGTGGTAATTGGACTAGCATCGATGAATTTGTTGAGTCGTCAGAAGGCAGACGAAATAAGACTGTTTTAGAGCGATTCATCAAACTTGGCGCGTTCGGTTCAATTAAGGGTCATGAAAATTCTCAAGCATTGTGGCAGTGGTACCAATACCAATATTGCTCTGGTGTGACTGCATTGAGGACGGAAATTCGGCAGAAACTACTGGCCGAAGATGGTTGGAATGACAAGACCATCAATGAGGAACGGAATCGACAGATTGACGAATATAAGCGTCAATTTCCGAATCGTCGTAAAATTCCGCCTAAATTCAATAATTGGGTACCTAAGCCTGACGACACCCGCGAACGAGTAATGGCGTTGTATCGGGAAGACTTTAGCCAAGCCGAGAAACTTGCGTTTCAGAAAGAATTTTTGGGCTATTATCTTGACTCACCTTTGGAATTGTTTGCTATTCGCGGTGGATGCACTATCAAAGATGCAAAAGCTGCGTGCATTGCTGGTGCTGAAGATGCTCATCTTGAGGTCATGGTGGTTGACCAACAGTTTGCGACTACGAAACCGCGTGACGGTCGAAGTGGGTCACAATATGTCAAACTGACTGTGACAGATGGCATTCAACGAACCATGATATTTATATGGAATAATGAATTATCTTGTCAAGATCCTCAAAATTTGGTCGAAGGTGCAGGCATCCGCATGCGAGTACGATACGACAAGCAGCGTGGCACATTCAGTATGTGTCATGGTTCGAATATAATTAGCTTACGTCGCTATCAAGAAGACGAAAATGCAACTACCTGATAAATCCGGAATCTCTTGTGATTCGTGTGGGATCACGTATCGCACAGATTTTTCATATTATTCGTTTGATTTTCATAATGTCGCTGTTTATAATAATCAGCGACCTCCCATAGATACCATTATTCGATCCAATACTATATTTTCTGTTGATATTTGTACCAATTGCTTCGAAATTATAAGGAAAACGCTGATAGACAACTATTCCGAAATCATGGCTCCGAAGCGTGCAGCAAAACCGACACCGACTGTTACATGTGAGATGACCGGAAAGAAGCTTGCCGGAACATATGAATATTATTATTGTGTCGTCGCCAAAGCAAATGTCAAAATGTCTGGACAGCCAAATGTGTGCGTCAAATGCAGGACGCAGACTTTTGACAGCGATAAGCCGTGTTCGAAATGCTCTGGGAAGGAATTTATTCGGCTCGCTGCTATGGACATTGATCGTCGGCATGTCGAGATAAGTATGTGCGAGGAAGCGTACAAAGCATTTGTAATCAAAGCCGAGACGATTCGCAAGACGGCTGGGCAATGGTCAACTAAATCATGAAGCGAACATGGTTGCGTGCGATCTTGGTTTACCTTATTCGTATAAATATATAGACAACACCGCAGTAATAATTATCACAATGATAGCCCACAAAGCCTGTTCGAAATGCCGGTTAATCAAACATGAAATATATCAGTAACTGTGACTCGACAGGAATATTGAGATGAGAGCTTTCACTGAAGCATATGCGGAGTTACTCGAAGGAGTGGCTAAAAAATATCAGAATCCAGAAGGCGGATTAAATTCCAAGGGTAGAGCACATTTCAAACGCACGGAAGGGGCGAATTTAAAGCCTCCTGTAAGCTCAAAGCAAGCATCCAAGTCTCCTGCTAAAGCTAAAAGAAGACGGTCTTTCTGTTCTCGGATGGGCGGTCAGAAGAAAATGCATAATATAGACTGTAGTGCCACACCTGATAAAGATATATGTAAGGCACTTAGAAAATGGGATTGTTAATCAATGAGTCGGCTTACGATAAGCTGACCAAGTATGAAGACTAGCGATGTATATATTGCGTGGAGGACACCATGCAATATAATCCATACGATCTTGTGCCGCTAGTTCTAAACGGTCAATCTACGTTCGGGCGACCAACCGCTTTCGATTCTGATGTCGTCGATCAGATGGCGATGAAGAATGCGTTTGGAAAATATGTCAAGCCGACACAAGTTACGACAACTTGCCCTGATTGCGGGCAGGGGTTTACGCTTGATGTGGAACTGTCAGAACCCCCATTTAATTCACATCAATGTTCGTGCCCGATCTGTAAGCCAGCACCGCCCCCGATGCTCGATCCGTTTACAAATCCAATAACGTCTGAGCGGATCACTGTTAACGAGCTTGATCCGATGCTTCACAATATCTCTAAACCTGTTGTACCCACAACGACGGTTGCAGAACGGATTAAGGAGCCGAAGAAAAAGAAACGCAAAGAAGAAAAACCGAAAGAAGAAAAACCGAAAGAAATACTCAAGCAAGCGGAACGACCTATACATTCTGATGGTGGTTTTATTGAATATCCAGAAGCATCTCATAAACTAGAGCCAGCCGAAGGAATGGAGGATGAAATTGAATTTAATGACGATGATCTTGTGGAACCATAATGAATATTATTTTCGGATCTGGAATTGTCGGGTTATTAGCTCGCTTCCTGCTTGGGCCAAGCTGGAAAATAATTCCGTTTTATCGTAGCCGATTTTTCAGCTTTAATCCCGCATTAGATGATAATTTTATAATCCGTGATGATAAATTAGATCCGTTCATCAATGATGTGTCTAAGATGATAAACGTACCAATCTTCGTTTACCAACGAGTTTGGTCTGTGTCCGGTGAATTGACTAAGCAGTTTGACAAAGATTTATGTCACGCTTGGATGTATAAACTCTTTGGAGCCGATATTCCATCACAGTCACAAGTATACTTTGCTGACCGTATGAATTTATTCGTGTATGATATAAGAATAAATCAGTTGTATCAAGCGTTGACCAATAAATTTATTGATGAATTGAAGGCGGAGAACGTGGCGGGTCCGGTGACAGAAATTGGAGATCATTATATAATAAGGGGTGGAAAACGCCTCGATTTTGATAATGCTGTTAGCACAATTCCTCTCGACGCACTATTTGAATTGTCAAAATTTCAACATAACCTTCGTGCTAAGACCCTTCATTATTTGCATGTTCAAACCGATGATTTGAATTTTGAGGGGGCTAATCAGGTTTTGGTTACGGACCAACTCATCGACTTTTACAAAGTCACACACATTGCACCGAGACGATATCTATTTCATTGTCATAACAATATACCAAATCCTGGTTTGTATTTGATGCAATTTATGCGGCAATTCGACATTATTGACGGAACGTCTATTGAAGGGGCGATTCCGATTGGTCAGATCCCAAAATTAGACGAATTAGAAAAACGCGGGATTTATTGTATTGGAAGTTCAGCACAATGGGACTGGTGCATGGATGTCGGAAGTTGTATTTTGCGTCTAATGAGGTATTCGCAACGTGGCAATAAACCCAACACCGTTACAGAATTCAAACTCAACGAATAATTATATAATTATTCCTGCTAGACTGGCATCGACAAGATTGCCAAGAAAATTATTACTGACCGATACAGGCCATCCACTCATTTGGCACACCATTCAACGTGCATTGGAATCGAAACTTGCCGATAATATTATAGTCGCGACTGAAGATCCTGAGATTTACTCAGCCGTAGAGTCATATTCGATTCCTCGTGTTTCTGCTGTTATGACCCCACCCTGTAACAATGGTACGCAACGAGTCTCTGTAGTTCAGGAACGGCTTCCAGAATCTCGAATTATTATTAATTTACAGGGTGATGAACCAGAATTACCTGGAATCTATATTGATGAATTGATTGCTGTTCTAGATAATAGTCAATCTGCGATTGCCACTATCGCTGCTCCAGCTACTGACGATGAAGTCAATTCGCCATCTGTCGTCAAAGTCACGGTAACGCAGCCACCGCATAGAGCATTATACTTCAGTCGTTCTCGGATTCCATACGCAGGTCCGGTATTAAAGCATTTTGGATTATATGCATATACCCCAATATTCTTTAATGCTTATCGGTCTGAAAAATTCGACACTCAGTATCCCTCCGAATCTTTAGAACAGTTATCATGGTTAGAAAATCGTTGGACTATCGATGTGCTTGTAAAGAATCGTATTGATAACGTCGGGATTGATACCCGCGAAGAGTATGATGCTTTTGTACAACGATGGCGAGTTAGTTAGTCTCGTCGGTATTGGTGTCGTTAAATGGTGTAAATACATAATGCGGGACCCCATTAATTTTACTGCGTATTAATCGATATGGGTTTCCTTTCATGCTTAGGATATTGTTCATCCTGAGTGTGAAAGCTGACGAATTAGGAACAAATTGTTGGACGGACGAAACGATGTCTGCGACAGGAATACCTTTCAATCCAGCGGTCTCCAGTTTCTGGTACGCTGCATCCATCGCGGTCACGATTCCGCTGCTCTGTTCTGACTTCTGCTGTGTTTTTTCGTCCTTGATGCGTTTGGCAGATTCAGCAATTGCCAAAGCACCGTCCAATGCAGTCCGGGCGTTGGTTGTGAGATCCTGGGCACTCTCGGCTATGATTCCGTCGAGATTTATTCCAAGGTCTACGTCAATTACCATTACTTTTGCCATCGCTAAACCTCCGAGAACGCTATGAACCTTAATCAATGTATATTCTGTGATGCGACTACAGATTTAAATACTAGCCTGACTATCACGTTAGAGGATGGTAGTAAGGTTGCTGTTCGAATCTGCGATGTTCATGCCGAAGACGCAACGGTGAAATCTGCTCGTGAGGCTTACCTTGAGAAGCGAAAAAAGATCGATGAACTGCTAGCTCAAGCAAGGTCGCTTGGATTACAATTATCTGAAAGCCCATCCGGACTTGTGGTTGCGACCCAAAAACCAGAACCGAGGGTCATGCAAGTACAACCGACTGCTGAAGCTGCGGAGGCATTGGAAGGTCCGAATGTTGTGTCTACTTCAAAGCTTGATGGTCGCAAATTTCAGTCTGTCGGTGGGACAGCCGATGGTGTGGCGGTTTCGTCTCATGCTCCGTTAGACACGTCGTCTTTGATTGACCAATTACCAGAAGGTGCACTGGATGGTCAAGCTGAAATGACTGTTGTTGAAGGTCGTGGTGGACAGCCTTTGGCGATCCCGCAACGTCGAATTGATAAAACCGGTACTACCAGAATTTCTATCAAAAAGAGCACCGATGCTGCGTTGCAAGATAGATTCAAAAAGATGGCGGCAGACACGATGGGCGACCGCACGCCGGATTTCGCCAGATCTGGGTATCAGAATACCCAGCGGCCTTGCCCTCTATGCAAAGGTGCGTGCGTCGTGAAGCAGGGCAGGCAAGAAGTGCCGTGTCCGAAATGCAATGGAAGCGGAATTATATCGATCTATTAAAGGCGAATTGTGCCCGGTCGGTGTGTCAATCCAAGAAATTTTCGATGTCTTGGGCTTTTGGGGACGGTTGACAATGCTGAATATCCGGCAGTTCTACTGCCTGAATCATAGCCAGAACTGGCTTCATATGGACGATCGCTGTGAAGTATGGGCCGATTGAAGTATCCGGATGATTGCAATTGATCTCGGAGCTTGTGCAATATAAAGCTTTCACTTAATTGTCGTAGTTTCATGACAATCGATTCGCAGAACCGTCTGGTGTTCGGCTTGGGCTAGCCTCTCCGAGCCGCGACATCACGTTTTTATTGTTGTATCCCTCTCGATCATGAATCGTGAAATCGAGCGGTTGTTCTGGCTTGCTCATTTCCTTGATCTCATCGAGCTTTGGGTTGAATCCGGAGTCTTTCTCCGCCCATTCTCTCTGGTCTTCTTTGAGTTCTTCGATGATCTTAGGTATGAAGCCAAGAGCTTTATTGCGTTCTTCTGCTGGGATTGCTTGTGCGACCATCTCTTTTTCCATGGCGGTAGAAAAAGTCGGGTCATCGAGGTATTTGTACGAGTGAACCTTTCCGAATGCTTGGCATACGCCTTCAGCATGCACCAGTTCGGCGGCTTTCACGAGAAACATCTCGTTGATATGTCCATGCAAATATTCGAGGCCACGCCAGTCTTGGCCTGCATATGGATCGTTAGCGTGGATAGATAATCCAAGCTGGGCGTCTTGGCTGAGCATTGATTTGACTGCTTCGACCAGCAGTCTTTCATTGTCATTCAGAGGCATGTTCCCCTCCCGATAGTCTAATAGTAGATTTGAGCGATGGATACTCAAAGCACGAAATTCAGTAGGTTTGATCAAGTCAAAATAGTTACTGTTCGTAACGTCCATTATCTATCTGCACCACCGGGTTCTGTCGTCTCACCAAAAGGCGTTTGGCAAGTATCTGCGGCCATTGGTGATGAATTGTTGCTTGTTAAGGGGAATGCAACTATTAAGATCCCGGTGACAGACGTTTTGAAGGTGGTTGACTATAACGTAAATGCCGTCACGGCTAAATTTGGGAGACTGAGTGAATATGGCCAAGAGCGAAAAGTCGGAGAAGAAGACGACCCCGATCCCCAAAAATCTGGAAGAACTTCAGAAGGGAATTGAAAAGGAATTTGGCTCTGGGGCCGTTATGCGTGGTCGTGGCTCAGTAGTAAAGGTCGATGTCTTCCCAACCGATGTGGCGTCTATTGATATCGCCTTGGGATGTGGTGGATTACCACAAGGCAGGATTATTGAAGTCTACGGTGCTGAAAGCAGCGGTAAGACTACCACATGTCTACAATTCATTGCCGCGTGCCAGCAGCACGAATTTGCCGCGAAATCTCGGAAGGGTGTTGCTGCGTTTGTTGATGCCGAGCATGCACTTGATCCGACATGGGCAGGAAAGGTCGGGGTCAATATGTCCGATCTTTTAGTATCTCAACCAGATAGCGGCGAAGAAGCGTTGATGATTGTTGAACGGATAGTCGATTCTGGGCTGATCGACCTGATCGTCGTGGATTCGGTTGCCGCTCTCACACCAAAAGCTGTTCTCGATGGAGAAGTGGGAGATTCGACAATGGCGGCTTTGGCACAATTGATGTCCAAAGCTATGAATCGCCTCAAGGGGAAATGTAACCGTACCAAAACAACGGTTATTTTTATCAATCAAGTTCGCGAGAAGGTAGGGATTGTGTTTGGAAATCCAGAACTTACCCCAGGTGGCCGAGCACTGAAATTCTATGCTTCTGTACGAGCGGAAGTGAAGAAAGGAAGTCCTATCAAGCATGGCGATGTCATCGTTGGTTTCCGCCCGTCGATAAAGATTGTGAAGAACAAAGTTGCTCCGCCATTTATGATTGGCGAATTCGACATTTGTGTGGGGATGAAAGAACGACCGGTATTTGGCATCGATACCGTTGCATCCTTGCTGGAAGTTGCGTCGACTCAGAAAATTGTATCAAGAAACGGGTCGTTTTATGTTTATGGCGACCAACGTCTTGGAAATGGGTTGGCAAACGCATTGAGTACTCTTAGGAGCAACCCTAAGATTGTGGACGAACTCAAAACGAAAATATATGATGGGATTTGTTCTCATAATGTCGTCGAAGACGAGTGTGATGAGAATGATTCCTTTGATGTAACGGACGACATTTCGGATACCACAGAGGCAGAATTATGACACCTCCAAAATTTGATATCAATGATACCGTGTATCTGCGAGAATCGGCAGCTTTGGGGTTTCTCGAAGCTGTGAGGATTACGGGGGTACACAAGTATAAGGATGGTTGGGTTTATACTATCGGATCACGGGTCGCAAACCCCCGCCATCCTGCGACTTTTGGAGATCGGATTTCTCATGTACATGGTCAAACGTTGTATTTCAGTGAGGACGAGTTCGTAACACACTGCGACGCATTGTTTTTGGCAGAAGCAAACGCGACGAATATGTTGCAACGAATTCAATCTCAACGAATGGCTATCTGTCCTACTGAATTTACTGGTGCTCCTTAATGTCGGCTACATTATCCAAATTGAAAGAAGCCGATGAGAAGTCGCGATCTAATACAAATGGTGAAAAAACTACAGTAAAGCCATTTAAGCATTTTCAAGAAGAAGCGATAATCTCTCTTTCTCTTGATCACCCAGACTTCTTTGGCGTAGTTGCACAATTCCTCAAGCCAGAGATGTTTTCCAGGCTTGAGACCCGTTGGGTCATCGCAGAGATTTTGAATTTATATGAGAAGTATGATACTGTCCCGACCCGCACAATTCTAAGAGAATATCTTGAAGGCACTCTTACCGAAGATGACCCGCACGAAGAAGTGCTGAAATTAGTAGATCGGAAATCGGACTATCGCGAAGTCCCGATCATCAAAGAACTCTTATTAACATGGGCTAGGAAAAAAGCGTTCGGAATGTTGTATAAGCCTGAAGCGATCGCCGCATATCGCGAGGGCAATTATGAATATTTGGAAACATTGTTTACGGAAGCTAACCGTATTGTTGATATCGGTGATAATACCGGTTTTTGGTTTTTCGAAAATCTAGAGTTACTATTCCAACCTAATGTAATTGAACATCGCACAACCGGGTTCGCACGGCTTGATCGTTTATTGAATAATGGTGGTCCGTCACCTAAAGAAGTGGTCTGCTGGATGGCGGCGACGAACGTCGGTAAATCGATTCTCCTGTGTAATAATGCAATCACTTCTCTTAAGGGTCCCGGCCTAGGAGGACAACTGGGCCAAGATGTACTGTTGGTGACTTTCGAATTGGATGCTATCAAAACGGCGATGCGGTGTTTAGCGACAGCTACCCACTTACCTATTGACCAGTTGGACCAACATCAAGAGTTGGCTCGACGCACGATCAGATCGCTTGAAACGACATATCAGAAGAAATTCTATATTTATGAATTATCACCAGATGAATGCAGTGTTAATCATATCTATGCATTATTGGCTAATTTGAAACGTCTGAAAGGCTGGAAGCCAGATGTTATTATTATTGACTATATGGATTTGATGGTTAGCAGGCACAAGGCGTACAACCAAAAAGAGTACGATAGACAGAAACATGTTGCTACCGAGATTCGCGGTTTGGCAAAAAATGAGAATGTCCTTGTTTACACCGCCACGCAGACTAACCGTGGTGGCATGGACGGTGGCCTTGTCGATTTAAATAAGGTGGCAGAAAGTTTCGGAAAGCAGTTTCCGCTTGACTATATCATTAGCCTTAATCAAGGCATTGATGAACGTAAATCGACTCCCGCTCAGTTACGATTTTTCATAGCTAAAAATCGTAATGGTCCGAAGCACGAAACTATCACCTGCGAAATCGATTATAAGACAATGGTTGTCAACGAGGCTAAGATTCAGCCCACATTGTCAGTGCCATGTAAAGATGAAGATGATGACGATGACGACAAACCAAAGAAACGCACGAAACGCAAAGGATGACCATGAAATTTCGCGTATACGTTGAGGTTGATGTATCTAGAACGATCGCGGAGACTATTCAACGGAACGGATTCCAGGTGTGCCCTGACGGGTCTGCCATGCAAATCAAAGTTCCCCATGCTCCAACTATTCCACAGCGTAAAACCAAAGTTGTATTTGTTGAGAATCCAACAGACACTCTTGATGACGCCATTCACCATTGTGCTGCGCTTGAGTTGTTACGCCGTTTGGCACAGTGGAATATGCTCGATACTGCTGCTGATGGGCAATATTGGAAGGATGAGATCAAGAAAGTTACCGGTTCTGATTGACGGTCAATGTGTAGATACTGCACTTCTCGATATTACGCATTGGAGATAACGGAGACGATATGGCGACCCCAAAGAGTGCGAAATTGTTGCGTGAAGAAGCTACCGACAGCGACAGAGGCGAGGACATATACATCCCCAGTTCATTCATGGTTGAAACCCCGGAAGATCCAAGCGGTCCAATCGAGATCCGTGAAATTCCGTGCTTGAATGAATTTGTCGCGATATTGCTCTTCCGCATCAAGAGCGATATCGTGATGCCGGATAAGCAACAATACCGCAATGAAGGTATTGTGGTCGGGATTGGCCCAGGTCTTCCTGATGGGGTCGGTGGTCGCGTTATCACCCAATTACAATTGGGTGACGTGGTTCTGTTCCAAGACAGAAACATCGTTTTAGACATTACTTCGGATAAGCCACCGTACAAAGGTCAAAAGGTGGTAATCATCTCCGAACGAAGCTTAATTTGTAAGCTTCCTCCCGTTGAATTCAAAATGGGGCAGTAGCATGCCGTTATATGATTACGCTTGTGCCGATTGCGAGAAAGCCGCATTAGATCGGCTCAAGCGAGATCTCACATCTGAAGAATATGATGAGTTGGTATTATTTGAAACATCTCATTCAATAAATCCGACCCAAGAAGAATTACTAGAGGCTATGACCTGTCCTCGATGTAATGGTATTAATTGTGAACGGTCGATGAAAAATTCGAACGTTATCGGTTATGTCCGTGGGAACGGTTATCTTGACAAAGACGGTGCACGCCGAGATATGAACATATTTCATCTCACGCAAGACGATCCGTACGCTGAATACCGACAGCCCGGAGAAGTTGATGAGATGAAAGCTAAATTGCAGCGTGGCGGACGGCACGATCCTAAGCGGAAACATTTCCAAGTATCATCGTCTGAAATGCAACAGGCGGTCCGTGAATCGGTGTCTAATCAGCCGACCGAATCTAATCATCCGCCCGAATCGAATTAGATTGTTTAATTAATGCAGAGGCGGTGTGTTTTGAGGATGTGAGCACTATCTATTTTTACACATTGTTTGATCCCACGTCCGGTAAGCCGCGATGTGCGGGCATACGTATTGGCGACAAGATTACTGTTTATGATCTATTCCGCCCCGGTGCTGGTAAGAAAATTCGCACTATCAATGAGACTATAGCCAAAATCCGCGAGTTTCTTATAACATCGAATGATCGTGGCCACACGATCATAGCTTCTAACTTCAAAAAGCTCCTGCATACGTATGGTCTGCCATTAGATTCTCGACAGTATAATGTGTATGATGTTCACATCGATAATCCGGCTAATCCGATTCGTCCGACCAACAGTCAATCAAAAGACAATTTGCTGTTGCGAAAGATTCTAGAACGAATGGCATCGGGCCATCACTATGAATACCAGAAATTAATATCTAATGCTGCCGTAGTTTACCAAGATTTGGAAAATCGTGGCCTTTTTATTAATGACGAATTATTTAGACCAGAATGGTCTATGATTACATTCTCTGGTCGTAGCAAGACTACTGGATTCAATATTCAAGGATTTCATGAAGACCACTATGTCCGAACAGTTGATGCATCAATGAATAGTGTGCTGCTGCATTTTGACTGGATTTCGGCTGATATTCGTGCTGCGTCATTATTATCTGGGGACCCATTATTAACTAAAAGTTTCGAATCCTCTGACCCGTACACTGAAATGGTCGGGTTCTTCCAGAAGCACAGAGCCGGGGAGATAGACAGAGAGGAATGTAAAAAGTATCTGCTGCGTTCTATAAACTCGATGGACATTGAAAGCGATGCATTTGTCATTTATCAGCAATTGGGTGAATGGATACTGAAATGTTATAATATCACTCGTAAATCTGATGGATTCCTTGAAACATTATTACATCGTAGGTTTAAGGTTTCTCGTGCGAAAAATGCATTGGCAGTGTTGAATGGAGCTATGCAAGGATCAGTCGCCCATGCAATGCACGCTGCTATTAGAAGGATTTGGGAGCGTCTTGGGTCATATATTTTGGTCGAGATTCATGACTCTATTATTATGTCGGTTCCAAATGATTCGGCTGTGATACGGGCTACGATAGATACTGTAGCACCGATAATGATGCATCCGTTTTCGGGATTATTAGCAGATGACCCATTGTTTCCAGTCAGAGTGAGTATTGGAAAGCGTTGGAAGAAATGGCAATTATTAGAGACTCATCGAGCGTCTGGAATTGAACGTGTCCAAAAAACGCGACAAGCAACTCCAACGACAGCGATCGAAGGCCAAGAAACGGGAAAACCGGCTGAAGCGTGAAAAGCGTCAATTAGCGAAACAGGCGAAACGAAAACAACGTCCTCCTAAACCACGTTCGACGCAAACATTAAACGTCCAGACAACCTTTTCCCGATCTGCGTGGCTACCTTTGGGCAATGCCCATCAAGCCGAATTAGCAGGTCGTGTATTAGGAAGGACAGCGACACCGAAAACGGGCTTCGATAAGGAAGCCTGGCAACCAGACCCAGATACGGTAGATCGACCATCGGTCATTACGCCAGATATGGCAACTAGACCACCGGTCACAATGCCAAACGGGTTTAATGCAGAATCATGGAAACCACATGACAGATAAGAAATTACCTTCATGGATAGAAGAAAATTTAATGACTGTAGCCCCAGAATTGCGGGGGACTACACTATTCAAATTCAAGGTCAAATTACAAGTCACTGAAGGTAAAGATCCTTCCACCGGCAAATACCGGCAAAAAGAGCTTGAAGTCGATCTTCTACCAGACCTTGATCTCGATTACGAAATTCTCGAACAACAGATGCTAGATTTCCCGGCCCAATATGCTTTTTGGGCATCGGTATACTCTGAAGTCAGGATGGGTGTTGCTGTCGCAGAACGCAGACTCAAGATGCGTTATGGGACAGCGATGGAGCGTGTGCAGCAGGAATTCGCAGACCGTAACCTTAAACCAACAGTGGAGGTGATAAAGAAAATAGTCGAGAAAGACGCAGATTTAGCCAAAGCAGATTTAGAGTACCAGAAATTGCAAATGCAAGCTGGCAAACTATATCACATGCTTGAGGCACTCAAGGCCAAGATTGACGTTGCCCGGTCTGTCGTGGGCTTCAAACGACAGGAATACGAAAAGGGCTAATACCTAGCTCTTCCTAACTTCACAAACAGTGTTTGGCACTACGACCATAGGTCACTACGCCAGATCACACAAGGAGAAAGAAACTCATGCCGTACGATATTGACGCAATCCGTAAGAACATCAAGAAGGCTGTCAGTGGCAAGTTCACTGACCCTGACGAATTCAAGCCTGAAAAGGCCAAGGAAGGAACCGAGATCAAATACAGGTTCTTCGTCCTTCCTCCGATTAAGCAAGGTGATGTCCTCAAATCTGGTACTGCCACCAGATCGATGGACAACTTCTTCCTGACCCATGGCAATCACTGGATCAACGATCGTCCACATGCCTGCCCACGAATCTGGGACGGTTCTGATTGCGAAATCTGCCAATATGGATTTGACTTGTACAAAGAGTGCAAGGAAAAGAAGCTTGGCGAGGAACGCAAGAAGGAGATCGGTAAGCAATGGATGCCCAATACCAACTACATGGTGAATATCTTCTTCACCCAGTGGAAGGGCAATCCGGAAGACCTTCGTGGAAAGGTCAAGTTCTACAACGCTCCCAAGACCTGTCTGGACAAATGGATGGCCACCCTGATGAAGGATGACAAGGGTGACGCGGAAGATCCAGAAGCTTACGGTGTCTTTTTCGACGAGAACTCTGCTTTCTGCTTCGAGTTGGTTGTCACGAAGGACGGTCGTACCAACGGTTATAAGACCTCTGGCTTCATAAAGAACAACGGCACTCCTGTGCCGATGATCATGAACGAAGATCGGACGCCTAACAAGAAGAAGATCGAGCAGTTGTTGCAACTTAGAATCGACCTTTTCACCAAGGTGGAGACGCCAGATCCGGGTAAGATTGCTCGTCTCGCTAATACCATGATCAGCGGCGACGATGATGACGCTGAAGTTGGCGGCGGATTCGATGCTGATGAAACCGAACCTGAAGCACCGGCTGCGACCACTCAGGCCGCACCAGCAAAAAAGGTTGAGAAGCCCGCTGGGAAGCCTGCGGCGGCTGCGACGCAGAAGTCGTCCAAACCCGTTCAATCCCGAACGGAAACGAAGAAAACCACAGAGCAGCCCGCTCCGTCGCCGGGCGATGATGACGATGATATCGCATCGCAGATGGGCGATGCTTTCGGCGATGAGGCTCAGCTCGATAGTTCTTCAGAAGATTCTACTCCTGCCAATAATGATGATGACATCGGCGGAGAAGATATCGACGCACTTCTGAACCAGTTAGACGACTAATGTCGATTGGTGTTGGTGAGGTCGGGGGAGACATTACGTCTCCCCCGACCGTATATAGAGTAATTATGGATAGACTCGCATTATTGGTTGACGCTCGAAATGTGCTCTATCGAGCAATTTATGCAGTTCGTGCTGATCGTCAGCACGAAGTGAAATACCATTATATAGTGATATTATTGCGTCAGTTCACGAATTGGATGCGAACTCATAATCCATCATCTGTCCACGTCTTTTGGGATGCTCCCAGAGATACAGTATGGCGACGAGCTGCGTTGAAGACTTACAAAGATCGATCGGTAAGCCAATATGTCGAAGATATTTCTCAAGATCTTGCGACCACCACGATGGCCGCGATGGAATTATTCTCGGTTTTGAATGTCCGACAGTATTCTCGAAAGCAGATGGAGGCGGACGACCTGATTTATGCAGCAACGACTATATTGCATCCATGTAAATCAGTGATCATATCGACAGACAGTGATTTACTGCAAATCCCTTTTCTCTATAGCAGTGCTTCCGTCTTCGATCCTAAGAAGATGGAATTTGCGGAGATTCCAGCACATCATCCTGCTTTGATGAAGTCAATTGTAGGGGATAAAGCGGACTCGATTGAAGGGTATCATGGGATTGGCCCTAAGAAGGGCACCATGCTGCTTGAAAATCCACTACATCTACAAGAATTCCTGGATTTAAAGGGTAGAGATCGTTACCACCGAAATTTGTTATTGACAGATCTTTCTTTGTGTCCGCGTCTGCTCGCGAACAAATTATATATACAGAGAGTCATGGCGGAGCCTGTGACGTTTGATAAATCCAAGATCTCAGAATTGGTTAGGAAACATAAATTGCTGGGGTTGGATTCCGAATATGCTAATCTCATCCCACCTTTCTCCAGATTATCATGAGCCTGATCAGGTTCCCATACCGTTCGTAATTCTCTCGCAACCTCGAACGGGATCTACCCTGGTGTGTTCGTTGCTGTCGAGCCATCCAAGTATACGTGCTCTCGTCGAACCAATAAATCCGCTTGGTCATTCGCACCACATGAAGCCGATCAAGGGTTCAAAATGTCTATTACCAGAAGCGATGGTGCAAACGAATTTGCCGCGTGCCTTACGCCTCTTGTTCGATAGAAAGCCTCCTCCAGAAAAATGGGTGTTGAGTCGGAAAGAGGCACCCAAAGCCGCTGGTTTCAAGATTATGGCACATCAATTGATGGCCTTGAAGAGTGAACCAGTTTTTTGGCAATATTTGGTCGATCACAAAATTAAAGTCATTCTTGTATTCAGATACAATACTGTAATGCAATATATCTCTGATCTTATCGTCCAAAAGACTTACCAACCGACTTGTTGGGATGGTGATATTAAAACTGCTCAGGTCAAGGTTCCAATCGAATCGTTAGAGAAAAATCTTCGAAGAATTATGATGGAGAAACGATACTTAGTCAAGAAAGTCACAGAACTTGGTCTTGAGAAACGTAGATTGAAATATGAAGATTTTAAGGACGATATTACTCCGGTAAGTCGTTTGATCCCATGGTTGATCGGTGAACGTGCCCCATTGACTACTAAGTTATCAAAGCAAAATCCCGACAGTATGAGGGCACGGGTGAAAAATTACAATGAGTTGGTGCGTGAACTTCAACGACTGAATTTGGACCATCTGATCGTAGATAATTAGTGGAGAACCTACTATGGCAATAGCAGTACACGTAGCTCGCGTCGGTGTTTTCACAGTTGATCAAAACGGCCAACGTATCGACAAAGGTAGTCCGAATACTACCATCAATCAACTGAAAAACACTGGCCAAGACATATTGGTTATTCCAGACGCCGCGATTCCGGCGTCTGCGAGCTATCCAACGGTGAAGGCGTATTTAGAAGCTGAAGCAGCTTCGGATTTCGTTTTGCATCACATGGATCAGACCTGCATCGTCACGTATAACCAATCTCAGGTAAATTCTGCATAATGGGCCATCGTATACGATTGCATTTGGCACCAAACTACGATAAATCGCTGGCTCCAATGCCAGCGAAAAAACTTCGTGATTGGTGGGAGGACAACAACAGAACTAAAGACCACGCCAAGCATTGCCTTCCGCTTTCTATGGCAAACAGTCTTGGCTTCTATATTCGTTCTCCAGGCACATTTCTTGTCAGATGGAATGGTGATATTCAAGCTCCGGCCAAAGTCGAAGCCGTAGAGAAATCATCACATTATGAAGTTGACGCACATGCCGCTTTCGGGTCGTTCACTATTCAGGCCAAATTTGTGCCAGTGACCGATGATCCGGGAGATTTTGTTTATATCAAGGGCATTCCGAATGAGCGATCGATGCCCTATTCATGTATGGAGGCTTGCATTGAAGCATGGTGGAATGTCGGTAATTTCGGCTTGGTGTATCTCCTGAATCAACCAGGGGAATTTATGATTCATATGGGGCAGCCCATCGCACACATGTTTCTGTATCACGGGGCTGCTGGGTCGGCGGACTTGGAGCTTGCTGATAATTATCCAGAGCAACATGTGGGGTGGCATTATAAACGCACACGTCCAGATTATCAAAAAGATCTCGATTATATGCGAGGTCTTACTTTTGATGGTCAGAAGATTGAATCGCATATAACCAATTGGCGAGATGCTGCAAAATTTAGGAAATAGACCATGAGTGTGCTTGATGACTGGATTAATCCGTATTATCTAACCGACGATGCCGTCGAAGACATCCACGAATCAATACTCGCTAAACCATCTATTAGATATGCCGTTCTTGATGATTTCTTCAAGACCGACAAATTAGACCAACTAATTGCACACCATCACACATTGCAATTTAGTGAAGAGATGGATCGTCGTTCTCCTAAAAATGGCGAACTTTTGCCATACGATGGGTCCGTGTGCTTTGCCCAGCCCGGCGTTCACTTTGGATCTGAACTGTTTTTCGACGATGAATGGCATCGATATTGTTGCTATCTTACTGGTGCGAAGTTGAATTTTCCTGCCGGGACTGAAATAAAACTTCGTTATCACAGACCAAAAGCAGATGGGTTCTGGATTCATACTGATAGCACAATCAGGGCGGTGGTCGCAATCGCATATTTCAATAAGAATTGGAGACTATCAGACGGTGGAGTGTTACAGCTATGGAGGGTTGATGAGGCCACCGACCCAGACGCTTTTACAATTGAAAGTCCAAAAGGACGTATGGATTTTCTAACTCGTCATACCAGAATTCGAACTCGAACTCCGGGTGGTGGTTTTCCTGACAAACAACCGCATGATCTGGTACTGATTGATCAGGTAGTGCCTGCGTATAATCGATTGTTTTTATGCAATTTTCAACATTCGCCAGCGTACCATAGTGTAACTCCAAGTGGTGAAAAAGCACGACTTGGATTTGTACAATGGCTTTTTGAACGTAATTCGAGATTATAATGCCAAAACCAACTTCTGAAGAAATGTCCCGGATCGGACGTTCGAATGTCCGCCGTAGCAAGAGCCACGAACGTCGTGTTGCTCACCTGTTGACCGATTGGGCCGGGGTCGAATTTCGCCGCCGCCGCGTTGAAGGCCGAGATTCAACGGTTATTGAACGGGAATCGACAGCAGATGTTATCCCTGTCAAAGGAGACATTCTATTCTCTATTGAAGCCAAGTGCGGAGAATGCACAAGCCTGGACGGGTTATTGTCAAATCCGATGTCGAATAAATTCACCGGATGGTGGCATCAGTGTGTCTATGATGCCGAATTGTTGTCGGCCACATTCAAACGGAAATTTTATCCTCTGTTGTTTTTCAAACCACATCCGAACTTCGATTGGATAGCCGTCGATCAAGAGGTTTTCGTATCTAAGATCTTGACCCCAACCGAAGCGGCGAAACCTTCACATGTCTTGGCATCCGATCACAATATGCCCATTTGGATGCCGAATATAGCCTATGATGGTTATAATCTCGTTGGACCAGTCACCCACGATGTATCGCACTCGAAGAAACATCCGGTGATGAAAACATTGACACTGCCATCTCTCTATATGATCCGTTGGAAAGACTTTGCACATACAGTTAATCCAACATCGGTGTTTGTCCAAACCTAAAAATAGCTTGGAGACACAATATATGTCTTGCTGTGGAAAATCTGCAACTATTCGTGTTGAGCGAACTCATGTTGCAGCAAGTAACCGTCCGAAAATCGTGCGAACAACGAAGCACAATTTGAGTGCTAAGGTTGCAGTACCATCATCTACAGCGGTAAAACCAGCAAATGACCGTGAAAAATACAGGGTATAATTATGGCATGCTGTGGCGGTGGAAGTAGTAAACGCTCTGTACGTTCGGCTTCTGTGGTGTCTGCTCATGCAGCCCCCAAACCGCCCAAGACGCCCGCTATACGGAAAATCACACGTCAGCGGAACGCGGCGACACCGGCCTCAATTCAGAGGCAATATGTAATCCCGCGACACGTATGTCCAAAGTGCGGACATCCGACTATGTTAGTACATATTGCTAACCGTGAAAGGCAGCAGTGTACGAACATAGATTGTAGATTTGTAATCCAATGACATCAATTTTTATATGGATCATGCTGATCATCGCCACTGAGCGGGCGACTGAACTTATCGTGGAGTCGAAGATATTCGAGCCACTTCGACTAAGAGTAAAACGATTGGTTTATCCCGGTGATGCTCCCCCGCCAGACACGTTTTTCCAACATGTGAAAGTCATGTTCGATTACTTGTTACATTGCGGGTATTGTGTAAGCGTATGGATGGGCGGGTTCTTTGCATTGTTTGCAGAGAGGTATTTTGAACCAATATTTCTAAATTGGTTCTTGTCTGCATTATTCCTTCACGGGATGTCCAATCTTCACCATGTTGGATACGAATTGGCACGCAGAGGAAGAATCAAAACGTACGATGTTATGTTCAAGGTGGCAATAGACGAATCAATTTCAATTCCTGCCGATGAGGAGTCCGAGGGGTCCGATGCCGTTTGAAGATCTTGAAAAAGCGATGGCACGGCAGAGTCAAAAGCTGAACCCATCTGTGGTTCTTCAGCCGGTAGCGGTATATCAGGTAGATGATATCAAACGAGTATTGTCGGAAATCGATCCCAAGAATACTCGTCCAGCACCTGAGATTCAACTCGCTGCTCTATTGAGTGCTATGGAAGATGGGAAGAATAATACGTATCGTGTAACGGCTGTCACCAAATCCAGAAGCAAAAGGGAAATGTTGCTTGAAGGCATGGACCTTATCAAGCGGCAAATCGAAGCCACAGATCAAATCGCTGAAAAATTAGAACCCACTGAAGTCAATGGCGTTCTGATGCAACCACCGAAATTTGGAAAAGCCGGTAAAGGCCAAACCTGGATAGATCCGCTAATTCGCCACTGGCTTGGTGGCTATCGTGACGGATTGACGATTTGTTGGGATCTGGATGGATACCAGTACCGTTATGACATCTATGAGCATAAGCTTGGTCGAGTAAAACATGAAGCCTGATCAAGATTTACCACACTTGGCTCAATATCGGCAACTGGCCGACTATTCACCAGCATATGGCGATTTTGTCGTATGGTCTGGGTGGTTTATCACTTGGCACGGCGTCGTATCAAATTATGACCTGAAGACAGAGGAGTTGTACATAATTTTCGCTGGAGTTCCGTTCCTATTGTTCACGATGGACGAAGAGGAACAGAAGCGGGAAACCAAGAAAATCAAACTATCGAAGATTAAAAATGCGTCGCAAGGGAACTGGGCAATCCAACAGCACGACCACGCCAGAAACGCGGTCATCTGGTATATCTAAACTACCGCAACTTCCACAAGTTTTAACTTATCCTTCATATCTGCCATTTGCTAAATTAGAAAAGACTGTCCATAGCTTATTCTGTTATGTGATTCGGCACTACGGGAACGATGGGCTTTCTGTTCTTGTATATCGTCAACCGACTAAGGATCAAGTAGTCGTCATCTGCGGTGATTGGAAGGGCAATAATTTAGATATAACTTACGATTCGCCGCTATCCAATATTGCGAACAAATTTCTCCAAGAGTCCGTCGCAACGTTTATTGGCACAATGCGACTGATTAAATTGGATCAAGCACAATTCTTCTTTGGTGTCATTGACGACGAATTGGTACTTGTTGATATTCAAGTATCGCGTAATAAATTGACCGGACCCGGCATGGTTCGTGATATTTTTGGCAAAATATTCAAGACCCAGGAGATTCTAAAAGTCGAAGTTCTTGATGATCGAGCTATAGAAGGTATCCGTGATGGTGCTGGTACCTATGCTGGAGATCTGATTATTAAGCCATCTCGATTTCGTATGTATCACGACGAGAAAATTAATTCATTCGCTCCGATGTATGTTGAGGTGGTACGCTAATGCCCGAATATGTCAATCCGAATGCGTTTACCGTGCACTTGGCCGGACCCGATGGGAAGATTATCAAGGTAAAGAGCCGCCAGAAAGTGGTTTTGTCTGAATTCTACGAGAGGTATCGGACCAGGGGGTTTATTAAGCTAGTATCTGAGGTTCAATCGCCGCCTGTTTCGGCTCAAATTGCTCCGACTAGGAAAATTCAGGCTAAAATCAATCTAACCACCCCAGTCAAGAGACGGCAACAACAATCGGCTACGCGACCACCAGTCGCTCAGCCACAACCCCAGCCTCAGATTCCAAGCCAAGGACAGATAATTCAAAATCGCAAACAACGTCGAGAAGAAATCGCAAGAGCACGGAAGATTTCAAAAACTAAACCAGCAAAAACGGTAGTGAAGAGACCTCAAATAATTGGTCGGACGATTAATACGAATCCGACAGAACTGCTAAAATCGAATTTGGCGAGAGGCAACTATCCCATCAGCAATGGTGTCGGGGTTGGTATACTATCATTTAATCGGAAAGATGCTCTTCAACGCCTCGTCAATTCGATCATTGCCACAACCGATCTTCGTCGTACGACCATCTTTGTCAGTGATGACGGCAGTACAAATGAGGATATCAAAGCGTATCTCGACGAATTAGCACAAAATGATAATTTTGTGATAATCAGAAACGAGAACAGGATTGGTATCGCCGGAAATACTAATCGATTGCTTCGCTGCTTGTCCAGATTCGCATATGGCATAATTTTAAATGATGATATCGAAATTATGGGACAGGGGTGGGATACGTTCTATGTGGAGGCGATGGCGAAATCCGCAATGCACCATTTCATTTATCGTCAAGAAGGCGTATATGGGGCGACACTTGGCAGTTCGAGAAAGATAAACGATGTCGACATAAGTATGGTGTCTGAAAGGCCGCACGGAGCGGTGCTGGCATTTACGAATCATATGCTTGAGAAATGTGGTTATTTTGATGAGGGATATGGCTTATACGGAATGGAGCATGTGGATTGGTCTAGAAAAGCATGGGAATTTGGATTGCAGCCAGAAGGCTTTTTCGACGTAGCCGGATCAGACCAGTTTTTCTATCTGCATTCTGATGTCTCTGCTGTTGAGAATCGGCAAACGTTGCTGAAAGATGCGAAGAAGAGATTCGAGGAACGAATCATCCAACGCTGTGCTCCAACTGATGCATCACAGGTGCCGGAAATTAGTTATATTATTCCATTCAGAAATATTGGTCGCACTGACGCAATAAGAAGTGTCGTCAACAATATTAGAAGCCAGCGGTTCCCTGTTATTAATATCTTGCTTGTAGAACAAGATGTCGAATCACGTATCACAGCTTCAGACTTTAGTCCAGTTAATTACTATCTTGCTAGTGAGGTTAACAACCCGCTTTTTAACAAATCAATGGCGTTCAATTTTGCTGCATCGAAAGTCGCAACCCAACGAGTGATACTTCACGACGCCGATACCATTGTTCAAGGGCATTATACTGCATCTGTGTACAAGACGCTTGATACTCATACGGCTTGTCACGTTGGTAATGCTGTGATTTATGCAGACACTGCTTCCAGCGACATCATAAACGCGACGGGTCTTGTCACTAACGAAACTCGTTGTGAACGTGTAGTCGGATATTTTGAAGGTGGGTCACTTGCTTGTCATATGAAAACCTACTGGCAATGCGGAGCCTTTAATGAAGATTTTTGGGGATATGGCTGCGAGGATTGTGATTTTTATGCTCGATTATCAGCAAATAGTGTGTGGTCGGAAGACCGCGTATTTGACTTCTTGCACTTGTGGCACGGACGAGTAGCGGGATGGAACATGCACCACGAGACTAATCGGCGTATTGAAGCAGCACTGACTAGCCGTCAGATGTATGAACGAGTTCAGCTTCAATATTCGCAACTCCATCGGTTAGGATATGGGCATTTCATCTCCAAATCTGAATGATATTATCAAATTCGTGGTGGTTACTTCTGAAGCCGCTGAGTTCTGCATGCGCCGTGGGATAACAGGAAAAGTTGTCGGACAACATGGCCCCATGCTGGAAATAGACGTTGGGTTTGGGTATAATATTTATACCCATTTACCTGAAGTTGAAGTCGTTGCAGTGCGATCAGAGATTCCGATTCCGGAGGATGTAACATGAAAGTATTAGTCTGCCATCGTCCCGGTGGTGCGTTCGGATATATTAGTGACAGTTGGATTAATGCCCTACGAGATAAAGGGCATACGGTTCAACGCTGGGATGGGCATGACCACTCATGGCATGATTTTTCGCCGAATTTGTATATCGGGTGCTCTGGGCATAAACAGCCGATTCCACATCAACGGTCTGCGAAAATCGCTATCCATGTGAATCCCTATGGTCCGACAAAAATTCAGGGCATTGCTGAGTCCGATGAGAATATTCGTTGGACATTAAATCAAAAGCCCGATGTGGTGTTCGGGTATGGTCACGAAGACGACCGAATTTTGTGGTCTTATTGGACTCAAAAACATGATATTCCGTGGGTTCCGATGCCGACCGCTGGAGATAAGACGCTGTTTCATCAATCTTCAGAAAATGATAAACAATATGATATTGTGTATCTTGGGGGTCGATGGCAGTACAAGGGTCTAATCATTGATGCTTATCTTATTCCATTCCTACAACAATCGAATAATTATAAACTTCACGGGTGGGGAGATTGGCCATCTAATATCTGTTCTGGGATTCTTGCAGAAGACCAAGTGAACCGATTTCTTGGGAGTGGGCGTGTTGGTCCATGCATCTCGGAACGCCATACTCACGAATATGGCATCGATATTCCGGAGCGAGCATTCAAAGTTGCTCTATGTGGTACGTTGGTGGTCCATGATGCAGTGGTTGCTATTCGCAGAATGATTCCATCCGCAATCATTGCAACCAATCCGGATCAATTTCGCAACTATTGTCTTCATTTCGCTAAACCGGAAAACGCTGCGGAAAGAATTGAAGTTACAAATCGCCAACGGAACGAAGTTTTGGAGGCACATACATACCATCATAGGATGGCGACATTATTTGCCGCATTAGGGTTTCATACTGAAGCACAGCAAATGCTTTCATGATGTCTGGGAGACACAATGGCTCTGGCGACCGATAAGTGTATTTTCCTGCACATTCCGAAAACCGGTGGAATTTGGATTCGCCATGTTTTCAAAGTGTGTGGAATCCCTCATTATGAAATCGGTGAGCAACACTCTCATTTTCCTTTTCTATTCAATCTTCAGCCGCCAGAATTTTATAAAAATCACTATATCTTCACATTTGTTCGGCATCCGTTGACTTGGTATCAATCGAGATGGGCATTTCGAGTTAAGTATGGATGGCGAGCACAGCATCCTCTTGATTTTAATGCCGCATCAAACGATTTCCATGTTTTCATAGAGAATGTACTCAACTACAAGCCGAACGGTTGGGTTACATGGGAATATCTGAATTATATTGATGAAGTTCCGAACAAGATCGATTTTGTTGGCAGGATGGAAAACCTTGTGGAAGACACCATCTTCGCTTTGCGTGCTGCGGGTGAACGCTTTAGTGAGAATGCGGTTCGTTCGATTCCCCGTATTAATGATTCCGATATGGACGGCCACTCTTCGAAATATTGGGCAACTTATACACCGGCATTAGTGGACAGAGTTTTGGCTGTTGACGGTGAGATCATTCGCAGATATTATCACGGATTTAATCTTGATCCCAGTATCCTTTGCAAACCCCGTCCGTATTGACATGCTTTAATTTCCACTCTTGATATCCAGGCCCATCGTCTTGACGAAGATGCAGGACGTGAACGTTGGCAGCAATCCCTATGAAACGGTCCTGATTCGCCGCCGCTTTGCATAATTTTCCGTCATCGCTCCCATATAACTGATTTTGAGAATACCCACCAACACTCTCGAAGAATTCTCGATCAATCAAGAATAACGGCCCCGCTGTGTGCCGATTGTAATATATCTCATCGACTATGTGATAGAATATTTTCTGGTTATGCATCACCAGATCACTCTTCTGTGTAATGAACCATTCGCCATACTTGTTCATGATAACAGGAGCGAGAATTCCGAATGGAACTGCTATTTTCTTTCTGGCCGCATAGAGTCTGGGCAGCCAATTCGGGTATACCTCAATATCGGCGTCAATCGAAATAAAGTAATCAGATGATGTGGACTGCATGATTTGTGGATACCATCTCATTACACCGATACCTTTCCCCACGTTTGTTTCATTTCGATAAATAGTGACTTTTGGGTGGGACTCGTATTTGTCGAGAAATGCGTCAAGTCCTCCATGCGAATTATCGATAATAGATAGATGGAAAGGTACAGCGGTGTTGTTGAGGACGGATTGTACTGATCGCTCGAAATCGTTCGGACGGAAGTACGATATCATAATTATTTGCACAGCATCCATACATTATGGTACGTCATGATTGAGCAAAAAGGCGATATTTGGGAGTTTTACTACGAAGTTCGATGGCTCGTAATAACGACGAACATTGGATGGAAGAAAGACGGAACTAACCCAATGGGCGCAGGGATTGCGAAACAAGCTGCCGATATGTTCCCAGACATGCCTGAATGGTATGGGGCAAGATGTAAAAAATTCGGAGCGAATACCGCTGTTGCTCCCTATGATCCGGCACGATTTTTTCTGTTTCCAACCAAGCCTCTCGATGAGGATAAACCGTGGATGTCTTGGCAGAACATGTCCACGGTTGCATTAATAACTCGGTCGGCTAAACAATTATCTGCTTTGGTTGATATATTATCGAAGAGGAAAAATCACTTCTTCACTAAAATCGGCTTACCTATGGTCGGATGTGAGAACGGGGGCTTACGCCCCCGTGATGTGTTGCCGATTTTACACGAGCTTCTTGATGATAGGTTCGTGCTATTTCAGAAATGACTATCTGACGACGTAGGTAAGTAGACCGAGATGACGCAACTGCTCAAGCTGCCCTTGGTCCAGGCGACGGCTCTCGATGGAGAATTCGGCTCCTGGAGCAATCGGCATCTGGGATGCTGTCGCAGATGGGATATCAGACCCACTGGCAGCATTGGCAGTTGGGATGCTGTTAACGAGAATGGGGACAACTTGCTTCGAAACATTCGTAATTGTCGTCAGGCTGGTTGCCATCGTATTTCTCCTGAGTATTTATTGTAATTGGGCCGCTATGCCAGAAATCTCGATCATAACCTGCATTTCTCGACCAGACGTTTATAATAAATGTTTGCTTGATTCTATCAACAAAAATCGAAAAAACCACGACATTGAAATAATTCCAATTATCAACAATGATAATAAGTATTCTGCTAGCAACGCATTAAATATTGGAATCGATGTGGCGAGGTCGAATATTCTCGTTTTTGCCCATCAAGATGTTCGACTTCTCCATGGCTGGTTTGACAGACTCGTAGACGCCTTGTCTAAGTTAGATGATAATTGGGGTGTTATCGGGTCTGCTGGAATCGCGTTGCAGTATGGAAGAAATGACATCGGGCGGTGGGGCGGGTCCGTAGATGTCCAAACAGTTGCTGTGGGATCGGTGTGGGATACCGATGAAAACCTGACACAACCACCATATTGGGATGGAATCAAAGAAATCACTCCGGTTCACTGTATCGACGAATGCGTCTTTGTACTAAATCGTCGAACCGGTCTCCGCTTCGATTCAATGTTTACCGGGTTCCATTTCTATGGCGTGGATATGTGTTTGCAAGCACGTGCCGCCGCATATTCGGTTTATGGCACACACTTACCAATGATCCATTATGGACAATATTCCGCCAGCTTCACTGGCGATAGGAAATATTGGGTATATTTTCGATTCCTGCATCATAAATGGTCTAGGCGGTTCCCGGAACTGCTCGGTACGCACATGCATTGGGCACCGGGAGAGTTGACGAGTTACATATCGATAGGTCTCGAAGACGATGAATCTGGAACGACGGTCCAACTGAAAGCCATGGGAATAGATAAATCCAGATTCCGCAATGATAAAGACAGAGGGTTTATAGATGAGGTGTAATCTTGATTAAAGCTATAATCCTGTGCCATCCACAATCTAAAGACCTACTGTCCAAAAAGGCTTTCCACAGTTCTCTTGTGACGCCCATTCGTATTGCGTGCGGGACTACCAAACCAAAGGGTGTTGATTACTATGAATCAAATGACTTCTTTCCAACATATGCGTCATGGAATTCCGCGCTGTTCGAAACTTCGGTTATCTTAACAACGTGGGAACATGCGGATCAATTAATCGGCGACGATCACGTTGCGATCATGCATACTGATGTCACTCTTCACTTTAGAGCGGGAGAGACTTGGAAGAGATTGCACAAATCTTTAGAATCAGAACCAGACAGACCGATAGGGTTAACTGTTGCTTCTGCGTACCAAAACATGTGGGATGAATGGATGGTGCCAGACAATGCACCATTTACTCCAAAATTCGATCCACAGAAAATACACGCATTTGATAATGAGATTTTTGTCTGGGATTTTATCAAGAAATATGATCAAGATATTCACGATTGGGCGATGGATACTAACCCCAAGTTAATCTATTCACATCAATTTGCGTGCACTAGGCCGATGTTCGATCAATTGGGCAACCGGCTTTATGCGGTTGCCCATCGGTTACGTCTGTCCGATATTGGCTTTTGGACGCCACACATGTTCGAGAGATTGATTGCTCTTTATTTGGCTAAACTTGGTAAGCCGATTTTGACAACGGCTTTTTGGCATTATTCATCATCAGGTACGTTCGGACCCGGTGAATTTAGTCTTTATGGTCCACGAGCATTTCGATATTATCGGGTATACACGCGATGGAATGAGCAGAAACTGCTAGGTTCTACGGCAGACAGCCTTGAATTAGTGCCAGAAATGCCGCCTCAACCGATTCAAAGAATGTAGGGTCAAGATCGTCGATTGATTCGATGCCAACATTGATATTTAATGGAATATTGATGCTGATGGTTTTCGAGACCCAATCCAGTTCGCATGGATCTAATCTAACGTCTGTCCCCCATTTGACCCCAGGAAGGTCCTTTCCGGGTTTCCGTTTGACTATTGCATAGATATACGCATCAAAGTGGTCCACGACCGGTGGTAGTGCTTGTAAAAAGGGTGTTGTGACTCTTCTTACGATTCTGATTTCTTTGGTATTACGATCCATATGGTTATGTACTGGGAGATCCAATGACACAACTTGATCCGCAATTGGTAGCAGCAGAAGCTCTTGAACTCCAAAAAGCCATTAATGGCCTTTTGGCTGATTTGGAAGAGAAAAAGACTCAATTACGAACTATCGCAGACGGTAATCCGCTCAAAATAGTTGTGCCGGGATCTGGAGAAGTGAGCGTGTCTCGCCCTCGAAAGGGTGGAGAGAAAACAGGTACGAGAATCAAGCTGGTCGTGGATCGTCTTAATCTTGTGCCGGAACTTAAGAATCGTCTTCTTGAAAAAGGCGTTCTTGTTGAGGAAGATACGATCTCTACACCCGCTGCTGCATCGGTCGCGATTAAACCGAACGTCTAAGATATTCTTCGAAGGTAGTATTGATGGTTGGATTCGTGAACGATGTCCGCATGTCGAAATTGTTCATGTGCGTCTAACTCCGTCAAGTTAATAGATAACTGATTGGAAGTGTGCGAACACTTTATTGTGTCGTACCCGGTGTAGCTCAGCCCGAAAGGGGGCTAACTGTTTGTGGTAAACCGCTTACAGTGGTAGCCCAGAGCGGACCTCTAACGGAGGTAAGGTCGCGGGTGCAAATCCTAGCCATCGGCCAGGCTTGAGAGCCGTAAGGTGAGAATGGTAAACCATTCGATCCCCAAGGCTCTCAAGCGTATTTTGATTCTTCAAGGCAGAGATATGACCCGTGATCAAGTCGAAACCAAAATTGCTGAAATATTAGATCACGCACTTGGGATTGATCGCGACGAAATAGCTTCTAATGCTTTAATCCAACGTGACCTTGGTGCCGATTCACTCGATATGTTGGAAATCAAATTCAGGCTTGGAGAGGTATTTGATCTTAATATTCGTGAAATCGAGTTCGACAATATATCCAATATGCTTACTGTGTCTGGGTTGGTCGATTTTATAAACACGAAATTAACGAAATAAGAATTCGTTGACACAGTGATATAGAATGTATTTTGATCCACCAGATGAGATCCTTCATGAAAACGATTCAGAAAATGCGTGATCGTGGCTTTGCTGAAGCCGCTAACAATTTGACACTTGCTCAACTGTCCGATCTGCTTGACAAAGCAGATATTCGATATTACCGTCCCGGCCTACAGCCAATCATGGCTGATTCTGAGTACGATCTTCTCAAGCAGAAATTGCAAGAGATTGATCCGGAAAATGAACGTCTGACTCGCGTCGGGTCTCCATACTCAATTGACGATCTCCGGACGAAAGTGACCCACAATATCCCCATGGGGTCGCTGGACAATACCGACGAAGGCATCCTTGGATTACAGGACTGGATCGACACGCTTCAAAAGAAATTGAATCATATTCCCGCGATTTTCGCATCGTTGAAAATCGATGGTGGTAGTATCTGTGCGACGTACCAAAATGGCGAGCTGGTGCGTGTGGCTACACGAGGGAATGGCGAAGTCGGGGATGACATTACTGCCAATGGTGTGAACTTTATAGATCTGCCGACGCAGCTTCCAGAACCTCTTAATCTCGATGTTCGTGGAGAGGCTATTCTGTACAAAGCCGATTTTGACGAAATTTGCGACCGCGATCAGATCCCGGTCGCAGATCGCAGTAACCCACGGAACGTTGGTAACGGAATTTTAGGCCGCGACGACGGTCAAGACAGTGACCGATTGCGTTTTATCGCTTTCAATATGGAGGGCGAGTCGGTTCCAACCGAAATGGCGAAAATGGAGAGATTGAAGGCTCTCGGATTTCAGCCGGTTCCACACAAGCTCTGCCAAGGTCTCGACACATTCACGGCGTTCTACGATGGAGTTATTGGTAAGCGTGACCAACTGCCGTTTGAAATCGATGGTATCGTTGTTGTGGTCAACGAGATTGCTCAACAGCAACCATTTATCACCAAGGATATCAAGACCCGCCTGCGACCGAAATATGCTCGTGCGGTCAAATTCCCGCATAAATCAAACACGACCGAACTGATCGATGTGCTGTTGACTGTCGGACACACCAGAGCCATCATCCCAACTGCCGTGCTAAAGGAAGTCCGCATTGGCGGTGTCAATGTCTCACACGCATTGCTCAACAATTGGGACGAAATTGCTCGCCTCAACATTGCTATTGGTGACGAAGTTGAAGTCGTCTTGGCTGGTGATATCATTCCGAAGGTCATCAGAAGGGTAAAGGTCGGGACGAATCGAAAACCAATTGCAGAACCACATCGTTGCCCGGCGTGCGGGGACGTGGCAAGCCGTGAATATCGTGGGAAGAAAGGTGCGAACACATACTGTGCTAACCCCACCTGCCATGCGGCTGCTCTGGCGAAGGTCAGTCATTGGATTGGAACATCCAAAAAAGGTGTTGGTATCCTTGGGATCGGCGATACGATTTTAAAAGTATTGTGGGATATGAACCTGATCCAAAATCCGTCTGATTTGTATACTCTAACTGTAGAGCAAATTCAGGATATGAAATTGGATGGTGATGTGCGAATTGGCAAATCGCGAGCGACCCAAATCATTGCCAATATCAACGGGAAAAAGAGACTCCCGTTGCATACGTTCCTTGGCTCGCTTGGGATTGACCTATTAGGCAGGCGGCGAGTGAAGATTCTTGCTGATGCATCTGGTGGTAGGTTGACCAAACTGAAACATTGGCTTGATCGTGAACTCTTGACCACGATCGAATTGCCGGGGTTCGGTGATACAATTCGTGACGCAATCGTCGATGGTATTGACGAGAATCGTGCACTGATTGAAAAGCTGCTATCGGTCGGGGTTGAGATTGAAGGTGAAGGAAGTAACACTGAAGCCGCCCCCGTTGAAAATGGGAACGAGCCGAGTGCTGATAGGCTTTTTGTTGGTTATTCATTTTGTTTGACCGGTACTCGTGCTTATCAGGACGATATCGTGCGTCTCGGTGGGGAGTTGAAAAGCGGTGTATCTAAGGGTCTGACGTTTTTGGTTCAAGCAGATCCGCTCAGCACTTCGAACAAGACGAAAAAAGCTGAGGAATACGGAACAGCGATAATTTCTCTTGAGTATTTAAAGCAAGCCATTGATGGGCTTGTTGTGCTTGAACCTATGAACGCACCCGTATGAACGATTGGTTTCAGCCACGAAGGGTTATTGAAAAAGCAATAAATGGGGCATTGAAATCGTCAATCAATGCCCATGGCCCTATAAATCTCGATAATATATCTAGTGCCTCGAAGCGGGTATATTCAACGCTTCGGGGTATTCGTAAATCTTCAAGCCAACCAGTTGAGCGAGCGGTTCGGATTGAACTTCAATTATCGCGTGGAGCGGTATGTTCATTTACTGTTCAGCTTAAATTCTTGTATGCTCCACAGACACACGATTTTCTTGTGTTTGAATCTAACGCACAAATTACTACAAAAATCTCACATATCTGCCATTATTTCAAGCAATCTGGGAATCTTATTCTAACAGAACCAATAATATGTGAATCGTATGACGGGTTACTGTTAGCTCTTGATTGGTTTAAAGCGAATTTTATGCTGACTGATATTAAGTCAGACGACAATCCACAATCCTATTACATATTCTATAGATCTCTTTTACAGTTATTGAAGCGATCTAAGGAGGTTGATCCGCGTATTAATTTAGATCCTACAGCGATAAAGATATTCGCTGAATCATGTCGAGCTATTCTCTTAGCTGAAATTGGTGGTGGTAGTGACGACATTACTAATTTTAATCCTGCCATTGAGGATTTACATAGATTAATATTATTTAAAAAGTTAGAGGAACCCGATGGGGTTAGAATGCTTCTGGTTGTTAAGGAATGGGAACAGCGATTCAATCAGACTGGCAAATTACAATGGACCGCATCGCTCCAACAATGTCAGCAAGCCGCACGGTTGGTGTTCGGGAAGATAAGATCAATTCCGACTCATGAGTTACCAGATTTCGGAGATGGGTAATGACTGTGATATATGGCACAATTGTAGATGATGCTGTTTATAAAGGAGTCATTGAATTTGGTACAAAAATCACCAAAACATATCCATGTGAATCTTCGCCTCCACATGCTCGTGTCTATTCCGATGATTATCTGATTTTCCCAGGATTTATTGACATCAATACCCATTGTCGAGAGGATACTAGCGGAGTCGAGACCCACAAAGAATGTTATCAGACCGCTGGCATGGCGGCATTAAATGGCGGCGTGACTTATATTGCCGATATGCCAGATAATCACATCCCTACAGTTGATGCTGAAACATATGCGGCAAAACAGGAATTAGCGAAAAAATGCCCAATCGATGTGTTATTATATGCCGGAATTGGACCAAAAACTTCGCCATTTTCCAAACATGTGCCATATAATGTGTACATGGGGCCAAATGTCGGTAATTTGTTTTTCAGAGATCAACATGAATTAGATGTGGCTCTCGAACGTTATCGTAATATGTCTGTCAGTTTCCATTGTGAATGTCCGGTCATGTTGAATCGTTGCAAGAACGAATCGAAGCATGAAGCACGCCGCCCACAGATTTGTGAAACGGACGCGATCAATTTTGCGATTGGTTTAATAAGCAAATACCGGTTGCAAGGGAAGATTTGTCAAGTTTCCACTGTTGCTAGTTTGAATTCGATTGATAGCATTCGCAGGTCCGGTGTTCACGTATATGCTGAGATTACTCCGCATCACCTGTTTTTCAATCTTGATATGATTAAGCCAGAGAATCGGCCATTTCTTCAGACAAACCCGCCCTTGAGAACAAAAGCGGACGCCGAAGCCCTTTTACAAGCATTGAGGCGTGGTGAGTTTGAATTCTTGGCTTCTGGTCATGCTCCGCATACCGTCGCAGAGAAGATGACAAATGTTTCCGGAATTCCACATTTAGACACATATGGTGGCTTTGTGTCTTGGCTGATTTCTGCAGGAAATGTCGATCCAATCAGGATATTCAGAATGTGTTGCATGCTGCCCGGTCAATGGATCAATCAATTTACGGGCAGGAAAGTCGGTCGGATTTTGCCGGATTACGAGGCTTCAATTACAATATTGAATATGACAAAATCAGTCGCAGATAGTCGTGGATTGTATACTAGATGTAATTGGAGTCCGTTTGATTTGCGGAAACTTCCCGGTTCTGTGGAGACGGTTTATTTGAAGGGGGAGAAGGTTGTCGATGGTGCTTATATGAAAAATTTCTAGAATTTCTTTGTCGGATCGACATTTGGGAGATCTTCTTCTGCGGCTTTGATTAAGCCTTTCCCGTTTTTTGCTGTGCCTTTAAGTAAATGTTTAGCTTGGCTATTATTTACCTCTCCTCCAAGGTTTGAGAGGGAGCTAATATATCCTTCTGGTCCTAGCGACACTTTCAATTTGTCTCTTAGCGGTTTGCTCAGAGCAGTCTTTTGGAGAGGCGTTCCTTTGGCTTTTCTTGGGTCAACATCGTACAAGGACGCTGATACCGTTGGCGATGTGAGAGACTTTAAGAAGGCCCAATCCTTGGCTCTGGATGCCGTTTCTGGTGCAGCCCCAGCCTGTTTAATGGCACTATCGACAACCCACTTCGTTTGTTCCCATCCTCTGGCGGTTGGTTTTTGAAGGAATGCTTGCATCGCTTGTGCCTCTGCACTTTTGGGGTCGAAGCTGGTGTTGATATATTGTATGAGATCCCCGATCGCGTTGGCGGAATCGCGGATTGGTTCGTCTGATTTTGCTTCTGCGATAGTTCTGAGTTTCATACAATAGCTTTGTCGAATAAATATGCTTGTTATGTGTTAGCTACGTAGATACAATCATTGGAGAATGAACGAATGTCATGTCAGAAACGAGCATTGATTAGCGGTATTACCGGGCAGGATGGGTCGTATCTGGCTGAATTGTTACTGTCGAAGGGATATGAAGTCCACGGTTTAGTTCGGAGGATCAGTTCACCGAATTTTGAGCGAATTCAGCCATTTATCAATTTGGTCACATTACATCAAGCTGATATTCTTGATCAATCATCGCTCATCCGGCTCGTCTCCGAAGTTCAACCAGATGAAATTTATAATCTGGCATCTCAATCATTTGTGCCGGAAAGCTGGAAGAGTCCTCTTGCCACTTCGGAGATGACTGGTTTAGGGGTTACTCGATTTCTAGAAGCAGTGCGGTATTCTGGAAAACCGATTAAATTTTATCAGGCAAGTTCGAGTGAAATGTTCGGTAAAGTTCAGGCGATGCCACAAACTGAACAAACGCCGTACTATCCAAGAAGCCCGTACGGTGTCTCCAAATTATATGGCCATTGGATGACTGTTAATTATCGAGAAAGTTTCGATATTTTCGCTGCATCTGGAATATTATTCAATCATGAAAGCCCACGACGTGGCTTAGAATTTGTCACCAGAAAGATCACGAATGCTGTTGCCAGAATCAAGCTGAAGAAACAAGAAAAATTAATGCTTGGTAATCTGGAAGCGAAGCGTGATTGGGGATTTGCGGGTGACTATGTTCGGGCTATGTGGATGATGCTCCAACAAGGTGTGCCTGATGATTACGTGATCGCTACTGGAATTGCTCATAGTGTTCGAGACTTTGTTGCAGCCGCGTTCGCTAGGGTTGATCTCGATTGGAATAAATATGTCGAGATCGATCCTAAGTTGTTTCGCCCGGCTGAAGTCCACGTATTGTGTGGAGATGCGACGAAAGCTAAGACCCAACTCGGATGGGAACCTGAAACGAGTTTAGAGCAATTAGTCGCGATGATGGTAGATCACGATTTGGTATTGGAATCCAAGTCGTAAACCGTGTGCGGGTTGGCCATCCGCATGAGCACACTTGGTAAGTCGGCCCCTTACTTTGTTCGAGGAAAAATTTCATGAAGTGCGGTCTGTTTGCTTTGGCGTTGGTCGCTACGATGCTCGTGAGCGATTCAGCAGAAGCCTGTGGTCTTGGTGGCTTGTTCGGCGGTCGATTTTCCTGCCGCGAGCGAGTGGTCGTCCGTAACGGTTGTGGGATGTTAAATCGTGGCTGTAATCAGAGCCAATCTTGCTGTCAGCCGTTTTGTGAAGCACGAGCAGTCATTCGTAAGCGAGTAGTCGTCCGTGACGGCTTTGGGATTTTAGGCCTTTGGATTCTGAATTGCAACGGCGGTCAATGCGTTCTTCCAGCCGCACCAACAGTAGTCGCACCAGCCACAACCGTGCCTGCACCTACACAGGTTCCTGCTCCGGTTGAGAAGAGTGTTCCGACTCCAGAACCAACGCCAGCCCCGGTTGGGCTGATTTATCAGAGTTTCGGCCCTGTGATCGGGTTCAATATCACTTCGAAGTGAATACGGAAGTTGCACGGCAACTACCTTTACCGCTCAGCGAGGCTAGGGTATTCGCAGAGCGTTTAACACTTAATTGCACTAGACCAACTTCACGCAAAAATAGATTGTGATAACCGAAACCTCGGTAATCAGGTAATTGGTCCCATAAGGAGGATAGTGCAATGGCTGCTCAACCAGCTAACACCGAGATCAAGGTGTTCCGGACAGTTCGATCCTTCCGGCAAATGCACAGACATGAATCTGTGGCCGCTTTGATCAAGCGACTCCGGCCATTGGTCATGAGTGTGCCTGCCGAAGAGATCCTCGTCGAGGTCAAATCTCGCGACACGAATACGATGGACATGTCGCCATACATGGGCGAAGCTCGTCACAACGCCAGTCGTGGTTTTCCAATCGTCATCGGACTCAAGAGTCAGGTGTCGTTTGCGAATGCTCAGACCAATATGGCGAGTGTGGACTTCGCATTCCAGGTTGGTCACGACAAGTTCATCACCCACACCGAAGCCGGCCTCACTGGTGATCTTCACCAGGATGCTCGCGATCTGACGGCTGACCTGTAATCAGTCGTTTAACACCCTCGGATGTTCTACACTGGCCCGGTGATACCTCACCGGGCCAGTGTCGTATACAAAGATAATATGTCTATTTTAGGCAATATTGGAGATAAATAAATGCCCGCAACAGTTGTAATATACCGGTGGACGGGATCTTCGGGATCTCCAACTAAGACGGCTATTCAGAGCGCGAACACTGTTGCAAACGCGACTGACACTCACCAAGCAACAGCCGCTGGTAGCTCGAACCCAATCAGAATTCCCGCTGCTGGTACTAAATACAGCTTCTGGGTAGTCACTCGATTGAATGCCACGGTTACACCTTCCGGCACAATCGACAATATTGGCTGGCACACCGATGGTACCAACAACTTTGGTACCGGCGTTACATGCTCTGGTAATTCGGCCACATCATATGTGCAGGCAACCGGAACAGCCGGTGACACGGGGAACCAATTAACCACTGGTAACTATGCAACAGTGACAACGCCTGTTAGCGTCTTCACCTTTACATCCGGTTCTCCGAAAGCTGTTACCGGCTCGCTCACGAATCCGTCAACCGGCGACTTCGGTGACTTTTTCGTCTATCAGATCGAAGTTGGAACATCAGCATCGCCCGGCGTGACTGCACAAGAAACATTTACTTGGCTCTTTGACGAAACCTAAGAGGATGTCATGACACAAGCAGATTCAATCAATAAAGGTGATAAATTCTGGTGCATCCACCGGCGTCTGCCAAAGGCGATGCTCGGTACTGTCATCGTCATGACTGATGAACCCGGAAAGCTCGTTGGAATGGAATTCGAAGACTGCTTCGGAGGACATTCATGCGATGGTCGCGGGAAAGATGGTCATTGCTTATGGGTAGGCCCAGAGTATATGTTGACCGAAGATGAATATGCCAGCGAACAAGCTGCGAAGCAAGAAGTATCAGCTTACTCGGAATTACCAAAGGTCGTGCTGAAGTCCTAACGGTATATAAGACCGGGGGATTTCAATGTCTACTGCACCAAATGCACCGCGATGGCTCGATGATCCATCGGCACCAGCCACACCGCCAGCGGCTACGACCGAAGGCTACGATTATAAGCTCACATGGGCGGTCAAGTATCGAGATGGGGTCACGTTTGCTCAACGTACCAGTGAGCTAGACAATTCATCTGAATTGATCGATCACAAACGTCTCTGGATACTGCAGCTTCGGGATAAATCCGGTAAAGTCGTAATAGCACAAGAATATCGCAAAGGCCAGATGCCGTTCTATCGCCGCCGCACAGCATTGCGTATAGGCGAAAACATCATCGAAGTGATTCACATTTTTGGATGGCGTTCCTTATCTGGTGACACCCACGTCGTTTTTGTGTATGAAAGCGATCTCCGCATTGAGATGGGTGATTTCCGGAAAGAGGGCGAGGTGACGACTCGCAACGAGGAATGGCAATATCCAATCAATTTCCGTGATATTGATGGAGTTATAGTAGAGTGATCCATCTAGCAAAAATATGCTAGGAGGACAACCGCCATGAAATGGGTTCCATTCACCGTCCATATTAAGATCATTCCTGCAAATCCGAACAAGCGATTTGCTCACGTGCGAGATATGCAGAAAATCGCACATCTCGCCTACGAGGGCTTGGAAACGCTCGTACCCGACACTATTAATATTGCTCAGCCCGGTGGTGGACAGCACCGTTCTTTCGGAGGCACCGATCGCGGAGGGAACAGCGGGCTGGTCCATGGTTGTGCTGTGAAGCCACAATTTGGTGAAACCCCAGCACAATTACAGATCACTGGGTTTTATAATTCTAGTGCCCAAAATATTCAACCATATCCAGAACTCGAAAGAATTCACGCTGGTGAAGTTCTAAATGGTCCGAGTGCACATTCTTGGGATTCAGTCCCAGTGACGACTGTTGTGAACGAGGTCAAGGCCCTTAAGACCGCATTGGAGGGAGCCATCACAACTACTCTGCCGGGCGGCGTCACATTCAACATTTTCCGCCTCGAATATTCTGGTGTGATGTATGGGGATCGTGGTTATCATTTCCCGATATAAGAGGTCAATATGCGAATGGCACGAGAAGACGTATTACATATTCGTCAAATCGCTGCCTCTCACGGTCGTGAATTGACCCCCGATGAAGTAATAAATCTCATCAGGCTTATAAGACCAAACATAGAAATAGATAACGACCCTGGTTTGATTACATTATTGAGGCAATCGAGGCATAACGATGGCGATATTGGCCCCAGCGGATCTTCCGGCAGTTCTCAAGGTTCGTAGCGAACCTATGAAGAAATTCGTCTTGTCGAAGATGGGCCATCCAATAACCGAAGTTGAAATCGCCGAAGATCAATGGGAAACAATTTTCAAGGTATCGGGCGATTTTATCGCCGGATATTTCCCAAGAGAGCAAAAGCTCGGCGTATTTTATACTACTCCACTTAGATCGACATATCCTCTACCGCAAGACGCATATTGGGTTCAATCTGTAAATTGGGACCCAGTAACGACCCGCATTGATGATGTCTTTGGTGCGGGAAGTTTCTTATTCAATATTGGCAACATTTCTGGTGCCCAAAATGTTCTGTCTGACTATCATTTACTACAGTCATATCGCAAATTTAGCCAGAAGATTTTGGGGACTGAAGGGCATTGGGAAGTAATCGGAGAAGGCACAAGCAACGTCACAGACGATCAATTGTCGGCAAAAGATCAATTGATCCGATTATACCCAACTCCAAAAGGTGCATTCCCGGTTGTTGTGTTGTACATTCCGGTCGTGAATCATTTTCGCAGTCCACAGGCCAGAGCTATCTGTTATGATATGATGCTGGCAGAAGCTAAGATTGCTGTTGGTAGTGCAAGAAGAAAAGTAGCCGGTATGCCGACACCAGATGGTGGCTCGATTAATTATGATGGATCGGATCTGGTTCAAGAAGGCGAAAAAATGAAAGAAGAAATCGTCAAACGAGCCATCGAATTAGGTGAACCATTAGGTCCACATATGTGGTGATCACATGGGTGCGGGTACACACCAATATCAATTAGAAATTCGCGGAAGCAACAAAGTTTTGGTTCCGGGATGCGAACCTTCATCCGCGTTGTCGTCGCGAACGTTATCCGCATACATGGCATCTAGACAAGGCTGCAAAAACGCATTAGTCGATTTAGATGATGCGTTGGCTGCTATTCCCGGTTCATCTGTTAAGATCGGATTCAATTTCAACAAAGGCGTGCGGCAGAAGTGGTTCGTGCTGCCTCCAATAGACCCAACATGCCCATGTGTACCGTATCCTGATTATTATAATATATTGCGTAATATTCCTGGATCTGAATTGCCTGTGGAATCAGAATTCGATAGATGCGATTTAATAGGCATGGGCTACTGCCCATCTCCAGATTTCATGGACGTTGAACCACCACCGCAAGACCCATATCAAGAAGAAGGGTCATTTCCTGCTGCTGGCGGTGTATTACCACCGGTACCACCATGGGCTGAGAAGACATGAATCCAGAAGAAATCGCTAGATTAATAACTGAAGACCCTGATTTGAATGTGGATATACGCGATAACAATTGGTGGGTAATAACAGTATAATCGGTTGGCTTGCCTTATCACAAACATATCGTAGAGGACACGGTATGATTCATAGATTTGGAATTTCACAAGGCGTTGGCGACGAGGCTTTCGACTCAGTACACGAAAGCTTTCGCTCTGATGTTGACCAACGACATACTCCTATAGCATTACATGATCCCGAATCTGCTGACATCAAATTGGCTCGGCGATTAGCCGACGAAATGATAAATGTTAGTGGGGCGGAGGTTAAGGTATATGTTCGTACTGAGAACAGTGATTATGATACGGTTTGGGATGAAGATGCGGACCCGACCTATTGGGCACCGATGCTGACTAAGGGATTCTTTAAGCCCAAACCGATCGAGATGGAATTGAAGCGTTGGGGTGTCGATACTACCAACAAAACGGAAATTGTCTTCAGTCACCGACAGATTTATAACTTGCTTGGTGAGCGTATGCTTAGAGCCGGTGATGTTATTCAATTGCCGTTCAATGCTGTGCCAATAAGCCCAAAAAATTACCGCATCTTGAATGCGACACCCAGTGGTAATTTTAGATATATCTGGTTATATTTCACATGCCAGATAGAATTGCTCACTGCCGATGTCACCGTTCGTCCCGAGGCTGATATGCCGGATGAAGAACAGATTCAATCTGGTGGTCAATATAGGGAATCGTTATGAACAAGACTAAATCACAATTGCAGATGGCTGACGAAGGATTTCGAGTATCAAACCATCGCTTTATGAATATGATTGCATCAGGGATCTCTGCATTGATCGCAGAAACTGTTCCTGGTCTTAAGCTGCAATATACCGGAAAATCTATTCGAGGTGACTCGATATCGGCTGTGCTTATTGGAAAAATTCAGCTTGCTGATAAGGAGGAGCTTGATAGCACATCCGACAAAGTGCGAATAACGATGCAAGGGTTAAAAAACCCATCAAACTTGCTCGCAACCATGAGAGAATAAGATGCCGGTTTACAATTTTGATAACGATTTCTCTGTTAAAGGCTCGGCGACGCAATCGTTGCCGTTTGGCTTAAAAGAGATACCGGCTGTACGGCAACTAAGTCATGCTGAAAGCGGACGAACCCCGCTAGACGGATCTGACCTACAGACATATCCAAATCATCTCGAAGAATTTCTACAGCCAGGATTTTGGTCTCTTGATTCTGCTATGAAGCAATATTGGTGTGGGATTCGGGTCCCGACCAAAGACTCATACCGCTTTATGCGTGTAAAGGTTGCCGGTGGTGATAAGAGCCTGCTGATCTGGGCTGATGATCTGAAGGAGGGGCGTGCCCGATTGCCTTTGGCGGCGATCAGCCGTGAAGGTCACGAATTCAATCCAGAGAAATTTAGCCCTGCATATCATGCTATGACTGCTCGCTATCTGAGTCGTCGCGGCAATATGGCTGCTAAAATTTTTCGGCCTGTCCCGTTCTTGGTTGAGTATAAATTGATCATTTGGACGGAACGGAAGCGAGACGCTGAATATATCCTATATCAGATATTGACTCGTTTCAACCCTCTCGCTGAATTCAGGATGTTCGACGGGAAAATCGAGGGCAACGTGCAACTACGATATGGTGGATGTACGGATGCGAGTGATAAGGAAACAGGATTTGACCAGCATGCAAATGTACGTTATGAAATATCAACTACGGCAGAAGCTTGGTTGCCATTGCCGGAGAAGATTGTTCCGACCGTGCTTGGTAGAGTAGCCTTACTCAAGGAAAAATTAGGTGAGGTGCTACTTGCAGGGCTTGGGAGTTCAACAAGCAGTAATCAGTGGTTTGAACCGATTCAAGATCCGAACAAAGCACGTGAGATCGTAGCCCCATAAGACATACACGGAGACAACCTAATGGCACCTAAGAAAAAATCACATGTTGTGCGAATTTACAACAATTCGCGGCAAATGATACCGCTTCAGGCTCGTGCACCCGGTGCTGACTTTTTCACAAGTGAACAACAAGTGCGACTCGATCCTGGTAAAGATGTGCTTCTCCCAAAGAGCCATCTGCGGCGGGATCAAATTGAAAACCTACAGAAGCGTGGGATGATCAAAGTCGTCTATGACAGCGAAGTTGCTGAAGAATTAGTAGCTTCCTGAACGCTCCGAGAAAAAATACGTCAAAGTCGATAAACGACAGATGGAGTATGACAGATGCCAGTATACTTAAGTCCGGGCGTTTTCCCGCGAGAAATCGATCTGAGCGTGTTGCCAACGGCAGTGGGTCCACTTCGGCCAGCATTCATTGGTACTGCCAAGAAAGGGGCAATGAATCAGCCGTTGTTTATATCCAATTCTCAACAAGCCCTCGAAACATTCGGCGAACCGTTCCCCGAAAGTTATTTGATGTACGCAGTGCTTGCCTTCTTGGAAGAAGGTAATCAGTGCTACGTTATGCGGGTCGGTGTTGAATGTGAAGACGGGCAACCAGATGAACTATCTGACATCTGTATCGACACCTCTGGCGGTCGTGGGAAAGGCTGGGGACGAATTCCTCTTTTCACTGGCATTGATTACGGTCGTATCAATCTTCGCCAAATTTCTGCGGATAGCCCCGTAACGTTCCATAACGCTGACGTAGCTAATATCGAATACAACGATGTTGATGTGTCCGGCACACACGGTCCAACTAACGCCACTCTCAACACCCTTGGGACCTATACCGGCGAGATCGATGACTCTTACGTCATGATTATCGCGTCGGCACCCGACGCTTCGGCATTTGCATCAGTTCAAGGTGCCGCATTCCAAGTTATTCGAAATAGTGACGGTGAGGTTGTTGCCGAAGGCACGCTCGAAGACGGCAACGATGATGGAATCTCTGAATGGATTCCGATTGGTGATGGTTTGTCGGTTCGAGTGAACGTCACATCTGGCGTTTTGGACGAAAACGACACCTTCACTTTCACGGTGCAGCCAAATAACCGTTCGTTCTCGGTGTCCGTTGAAGGTGGTTCGGCGACTGTCTACCAGATGCCGATTGCATCGTACACCACAGTTGACGACTTTGTTGCCGCGTTCAATGCGGTGATTGTTGCTGGTGGTGAAGATTACTTGATGGTCGAATACACGCTGGAAGACGGCGATACCGTTATCCCGCAATTGCGAACGACCACCGCTGGCGAACGCATTCAAATTATAACTACCAGTGCGTGGGCGCAGGAAGTCGGAAGTCAACAATATGCATGGGATATTCCCCGCTCGTACTTGCTTGGTCTCGATGCTGGCCTATATGCGATCACCACGCAAAATAACCGCGTCAAGATCAATGCTATTGGCCAATCCGCAACAAAGACCATCGAATTCAATGTGCCTGTTGGTCTGGGCCAGACTGCTGCTGCCATTGCGAATGTCATTGATCTGGCTGGTATCGTCGCAGGCGACGTTATTTGGGATTCGTTTGAATTGACCGTTCCGGGCGGCAACACCCACGTAGTGATTGTCACATCACCGGGGCATCAGTTTGATACACTCCATATGCAGGCCAGCTTCTCTAACCTCAAAACATTGCGGTTTGCGGAAGAATTGAACATTCCATATCCGTACAAGCGGGCCTACCGTGGCTTCAACGACAATCGGTTGACCTTACCAAATTCTGGCGAAGTTACCGCCGCAACGCCATTGTCCTGCGAAACTGATCCATTTGGTGCTGATTGTGCGGCTGATACAGCCTACTTCCAGAATATCGTAGGATGGCTGGTCGCTCCTAGCCCCGGAACATGGGTCGAGGGTGCCTCTGCCACCTTGGAACTGTTCACCGAAGGATTGGGTGACTCCGCTGGTCGGTACAAGCTGACCATCAAAGACGCGAACAAGCAAGTTGTTGATATTGTTGAAGACCTGTCATTCGATAAACGAATCGATCGGTACATCGCCAACGTCATCAATGCAGGAACTGAATATGGCGGAACCAACGGTAACGCCTACATGAACTGGGAAGAACGTCCGGCGTTCTTGAACAACAACGTCAATGATCTCTCAACATTTGAAGTGCGGCAGCCGTCGCAACTCAATGAGAAAGAATACCAAGGTCAGGAAAACGGTATTCCGACCGATCCAGCATTTTCTAGCGAATTGGATGCTGCGGTGATTGGTAATCCCGCCATCAGTTCTGGAATCTACGCATTTCAGAATCCTGAAACGCTGGATATCAACCTGTTGCTCACACCCGGATTCTCAACTGGGGCTGTCATCGGAACGGCATTGCAAATGTGCGAAAGCCGTGGTGACGTGCTTTACATCGTTGACCCACCGTTCGGCCTCCGACCGCAACAAGTTGTCGATTGGCACAACGGTATGCTCCTTTCTGATCTCCAAGCAGCGATCAACAGCAGCTACGGTGCATTGTACTGGGGCTGGATTCGGGTGTTCGATCAGTTCACTGCCGATGAACTTTGGATTCCGCCGTCTGGACACATTTCGGCGGTCTTCTCGCGAACCGCTCGCGAAGCAGAGCAATGGTTCGCTCCTGCCGGTCTTCGCCGTGGTCGATTGCTCACCGCACTCGATGTCGAATACTCACCGACACAGGGCGAACGCGACTTGCTATACGGTTCTGGCAATTCGGTTAACCCGATTGTAAAGTTCCCGCAAGACGGAATCACGGTCTGGGGTCAGAGAACTCTCCAAAGATCTCAGTCGGCTCTAAATCGTGTAAACGTCAGAATGCTCTTGATCTATGTGAAGAAGAATTTGGTTCGCTTGCTCAGAAACTTCATCTTTGAGCCAAACGACAGAATTCTTTGGAGACAGGTCAAGGCGACGGTTGACCCATTCCTTTCTGACATCCAAGCTCGTCGTGGTCTGACGGCTTTCAATGTCGTCGTGGACGAAACGAACAACACGCCGGAAAGAATTGACCGGAACGAGTTGTGGGTTTCGGTCTTCCTGAAGCCAACGCGAGCCGTTGAATTTATCGTGCTGAACCTTGTGGTTCTCCGAACAGGAGCGAGCTTCTCTGCTGAAGAGGTCTTGGCTGCTGGCGGCATTGTGACTTCGGCAACAGCCGTATAATTTAACGGTCGATTGAAAGACTAAATCGAACGTAGGAGTAAAAGATGCCAGGATTTAACGTTCAACCATTCGGCGGTGGTTATTCTGCCGAAGGACCGTCGAATACGGTTGAAGTGCGGCGTAAGCACCGTTGGGTTTTCGAAACCCTCGGTCGCGGTACGAGCACCTTCTCCCAAGCTGAACTGTTGGTGCTACAATCGGCGTCCCGGCCAAGCTTCAAGTTTGAAGAAACGGACATGCACCATAACCAAGAACAGGTATGGTTTGCTGGTAAGCAGAACTGGGACCCAGTTACCATGGTGTGGTACGACGTTGAACAGTCACCCGATATTTCGCGTGGTATTTACCACTGGTTAGAAACCGTGGTGAACATGCAAAGCATCGCGGTAGCACACCCGCGATTCTACAAGAGAACCGCTTCGCTTATTCTGCTCGACGGTACTGGACAAACCACGGAACAATGGCAAATGTTTGGTACGTGGCCAGTAACGATCAACTGGCAGGAACTCGATTACACTTCGACGGACCTGATGACCTGCGAAACCACAATGCGATATGATCGTGCGGTCCGGACGTGCCTTCAGGCTCCAGGCCCGCAACCGATTTCGCCGAACTGCCCACAAGGGAGCTAAGCTTCCTAATAACACGTTACGATTCTCAATGGGACCTGCGATTGCATCAATGGTCCCGTTTTTGTAGGTATGTTATGCCGGGCTTTTTAATTCCGAATACGCAGCCATGTAATGAAGGATTTAAGGGTCAATCTGTATATGAAGGTCCTGATCCTAACATGGAATATGCTCGTCGGAACCGATGGATATTAGAGTTTCTCGAGCCATTTGGGGACATAAAAAACGGTATATTGCTCTATGCTCATAAATGCACGAGACCGACACCAGAAATCGAAGAAATTGAAATTCATCATGGACAAGATGTAATATATCGGCCAGGGAAGAATCGCTGGTATCCAATAGATTTCACGTTTTATGAAAAGGCTCCCGGAACTGGTGATGGCCCACCGACTGAAGACGAAACAGCCAGACGAATTTACGACTGGTGGGCTAGATCAATGATAAACCTCACTGAATCAAGACATGGAGAACTGGATGACTATCTGAAATATGGCAACCTACAAATGCTCGATGGAAGCGGTATAGGCATTTGGGAATATCAATTATACGAATGTTGGCCGCTGAAAGTTTCTCCTTCTGATTTAGACTATGCAGATAGTAATATAGCAGAAATCACAGTAACTCTACGTTACAATAAAGCTAAAGAGTTCAATGCGCCGAAGCTATAAAGCTAGAGAGCAGTAATATGCCAGGATTTCAAGTCCAAACATTAGGCAAGCCAGTTCCATCAACAATTCAATATTATTACACATATACGTGGTCTCTGCCAACAATTTTCGGCATCGGTGCACAAAGTCCGCCATTAGTGCTATTAAAGGAAGCGACAACCCCGACATTCACCGCGAACAAAGAGAATTACGTTGGATCAAGTCTTGAATACAAGTATGCGAAGAGCATTACTTGGGAAGATATCAAGTTAACATGGTATGATAGTGTTGGCTTGATAGATATTATCAGAGGCTGGCGGGAATCTGTTTGGACGCCGAAGGACGGATTAAAGCCAGCCACAGAATATAAACAAACCACTGAATTGGAATGCTTCTTGCCTACTGGTAAGAGAACATATGGATGGAAATTGAATGGTAGCTGGCCATCGCAAATTAGATGTGGTGATCTAACCTATACTAACAGTGATGTGAAACTCGTCGAAGTCACTGTTTCATATGATTGGGCGGAAGATATCTTCTTCCAGCCAGCAGCATCTCAACAGCCACCTCCGTACGTGAGCCCGGCATTGGACGGAGGCGGCGTGCCTCTTGGTTGACTGGCGAAAAGGTTGGACAGCCAGACCGTCCTGATCTTGTTTAACACGCAATTTCATTTCTTCGCGATTTCGATGTATATAGAGTCGCTGGTACTTCTATTCTATTCCGCATGGGAAGACGAACAAAATGGCCAACGAAGAAGAAATTAATCTCGATCCGATTGCCCCATCGCCCAAGCCTTCTTCTGGGGACTCTACCACTCAGGAAGAAATCAACCAGATTTACACTGCTGTTGGTGATTTATCTGGTCTAGTTGGGCCGGGTGCCACCAATGAGGAATTGCTCACACGTATTCTTCAGGCCCCTGAAGAAAAGCTCATTCCGTGGGAAGAATGCCATCTGCCGAGTCGTGGTATTTATTATGGCTGGCCAGACGGTACGATCATGGTGAAAGCCATGGGTCAGACCGCCGAAAAGGTGTTGGCGACACAGCGGCTTGCTCAATCGGGACAATCGATTGATTATTTGTTCAGAGAATGTTGCAAATTTCCAGACGGATTTGATGCAGCCGACCTGTTGCTTGGCGATCGTGTATTCTTGCTATACTATATTCGTGGTATCACGCACGGCAACATGTACGAATTTGCGATCACATGTCCGAACCCAGATTGCGGGGCCGTTTCTACTCACACTTATGATCTGAACGAACTGGCTCGCACGGTGGTGTGGGCCAATCCTGCACTTGGTACTGAACCATTCAAGGTGAAGTTACCCTATCTCAGCAAAGCCACGAATCGCGATTTCTACGTCGGGGTCCGCTTCCTGAGAGGTGCGGATGCCAATGACATTTTGGCGAAGCGGAAAGCTCGCAAGAAGATGTTCGCTCGCCCCGGTGGTGTTCGGACAAAGGGGACACGCGGTGGAATGCCGGTTGATCCTCGACGCCAACAACAGCAAACACAACAGATCGATGACTCAGTGTCCGAAAACATGGGCAAGATCATCGTCAGTGTAATGGGAGTTACGGATCACTTCCAGATTCGGCAATTCATTGAAAGGATGCATGCGCAGGATACCGCAGCCGTCCGTGAGTGGCTACGAGATAACACCCCAGGTATTGATAATACCGTAACCGTTGAATGCCCAGAGTGTTCACAAGAATTCACGATGGAGCTTCCGATTACGGAATCCTTTTTTCGACCGTCAAAAGCCTGAGGAATACGATAGAGCATACTATAACTTAATGGAACAACAGTTCCAATTGAAGCACCATGGAAACCTGAGTCTATTCGAACAGGCGGCTATGGTCGCTGAAGATCGTGGATGGTGGATAAAGCGTCTTGAACGCGAATTTAAAGAGAAGGCTGAACGCGAACACAAGCAAGTTGGTTCTGCACCACGGCCTCGCATGCCTTCTAAACCTACCGTTTCTCGCCCATCAATTCCGCGTCGGTAGCGTTTAAATATACATTATAGTCGATTGGGTGTACCAGTACAAAAATAGGTATAACGGAGAGACCATATATGAGTTCGACACAACTTGCGAATGCGTTTCCGCGAATATCAGCACGTCGCGGACAGGTTGTGGATTTAAATGTGGACTTCCTACATGCCGGAGTGCTTGCTGATCCGTTCGCGGTCCGGCATATTGAGATCTATAAGACGCAAGTCGTCCCGCACAATCTGGTCGCCACGATTCCGTTGATGTTGCCGACCGATCCGTTGTACCCTGCTCCGGTGATTCGAGAGTATGAGGATGCTGAAACTGGCGAGTGTTGCACAGAACCAACAGCAGACACAATTCCCATTGCTGGCAAATACCACTTACCATATCTGATTCCTACAGACTTCGGTGTGCCGGATGTTTACTTTGACGTCTGGTATTACTTTGCGGATAATCCGTGCGGTGAGTTAGGAACGTCCGGAACCGAATGTGATATCGATGATCCTCAATATGACGAATTCTTGTTGAAATGCTGCCACCGATTCTGGATTTATCCAGACGAGTGGATGTGCGACGATAAATTACAGACCATACGATTTGGTTTTGAGCCGCTGGATCAGAAATTCCATCAGCCCGAATATCGTCCGTTAGAAATCGGGTTAATGCCGCTTCCGCTATATGACTATAATTTCAATTTAGTCAACCCGATGATTCCGTTCTTGCAACCGACGATCACGATTGAAACACAACACAACGAGTTACTAGTTGATAATGACGTTTGCCGCATTGGTGTGCGACAGGGATCATATCGTTCTAATCCTTGGGTAATTCAGTACGATCTCGATACTACCAGATTTTTGAAGGGAACGTATCGATACTACATTACCTTGAGATTACCTAACGGTGGCACTCGTGTCAGCCGTAAGTTCATCTTTACGGTTGCTTAGGGAGTAGATCAATGTCAGATTCAGCGAGATCTCAGTCGCTTCAGATGGTTATTGGCGGGATACAAGAAGGACGTGCTAACCTCAGGAAAATCAAAAAACTCACGGAACGTTTGGATACTGAATGCGAGATCGGCGAAGTAGGTTTAATTAATTTCTGGAATTTATCTCCGGATATGTTCGTTGTGGCATCAACGGACGGAAGATTCCTAGAGATCAATGATTCATGGACGAGTGTACTGGGGTGGACAAAGGATGAATTATTATCAACCTCGTGGTTTGATTTTATCCATCCAAACGACGTACGTCCGACACGAGAAGTTATCGGACATATGACGACCAACACGTTACTCCGCTTTCACAACCGGTACAGAAAGAAGTCAGGCGGATATGTCTCTTTGGAATGGAGTGCGACTCAGTGGCGTGATGGGAAATGTTACGCTGTCGCACGGCCTGTTCCATCCTTATGCCTAACCTGTCCCGAAGCGGCATCACGGTTCGGCTTTGAGGTGGAACCACATGGCGAGCACAGATAAACCCGGTGATACGTGGGCAGAGTATCGTCGTCTGGTTCTCGCTGAATTAGAACGGCTTGATGTCGCTGTATGCAAACTCGCTGAAACCAATCTCGAACATGAAAGAGAACTGGTTGAGACTCTATCCGCATGCAAGACCGAACTGATTGAGAGATTACAGACTCTCAAAGAAATGATCGAAGATCGGCATAGACGAATAGTCGAAGATGTCAAAGCTGAATTAGAGACGAAAGAAAAGCATGATATTGACGAATTGAAGACTCTGATCAAAGCAGTGGAGGATTCTTACCACAAAGCATCAGCCGAAATTAAGGTAATTAAGGCAAAAGCCGCACTCTTTGGCTTCTTGGCCGGACTTGCCATTGCGATAGCCTCACTTGTGGCGAAATTTGTGTGGGGCAAATAGCTGTATTAAAGATGTATGCGATATGACCTCAGTCAATTTCGTTCCAATGCTGTTGGTGGTGTGTCTATTCCACCCGCGAAGATTATTGCATGGATTACGAAACACTTCCAGTTCAAGACCCGAAAGGGTGGAGCAGAATATTGTATAAATAATCCGTTCGATGACGATACTGGGTATAATTTCAATATTAATCCGGAAAAAGCACGATGCCATGATTGGCGTGGCGATGAGTGGGCTGGCCCTATAAATCCGGAAACCAATCGTCGCAATTGCTCATTTATAAAATTTGTTAGATTATACAAGAAATGCCGATATGCAGAAGCTGTCTCGGACGTTCTCGGTACCGCCGTTGACATTCGCTTCTATCTCAGGCCCGAAAACCGGCTTACCGATCAGACGGCCAAGAAAAAGATCGCCGTAGCCCTTCCTGCTGGCGTTGAACAATTAGCTTCATCGACGGACCGTCAAGCGAAGCTTTTGATCCACTGGTTAGGTACAAGAGGGTATACCAAAGACGACATCACCAAGAATGATATACACCATCTTGGAATGGATGTTTATTGGCCATACTATGAGTTCGACACACTCGTGTACTGGCAAAGCCGGTCTCGGCTTAATAAGCGGTTCAATTTTCCATCTTTGGATGTGTACAACGAATCCGGCAAAGTCGTCGGACAGGTCGATGGGACCAAAGGAGACTTTTTGTATGGGTTTGATGATGTCGAACCGGCTAGCTATGTTATTATAACTGAAGCGATTTTTGATAAGCATACGCTTGGGGACCAAACGATAGCATCGGGTGGTGCAATTCTTACCCCGAAACAAATCGGGAAACTGAAGATTTTGGGGCCGCGTAATGGCATTATTCTGGCTCCAGACAATGATGTCGCTGGACTGAAAAGTGTTATTTCAAATTATCAGTTGCTATCATCACACGGATTCAATACCTATTATAGCATTCCACCATCCTTAGAATACGAGCGTGATGGCGAGAAACGATATACGAAAGATTGGAATGAAATAGGACAATTTGTTACCAGCTTCGATAAGGTACGTAAACTGCATGACGATGGAATTCGGAAGATTACCGAAGAAGCCTTAGTCGAATTAGATGAACGGATCGCATGTTTAAAATAATTTCTGTTACTGAACATGAAGATAATCAAACGCGATCGATAATATCTGTATGTGAAATTCCTAACCTTGGGTGCATTGTTCGCACCCAGTCACAGGCTGAGGGAAGTATCAGCGAGGCACTGGTGTTTGTCCCAAATGTTAAGCTTGGGGACAAAACATTAATATCGGTTCCGCTGATACCGGACGGGCCGATAGAAGTGGAACCGAATGCCGCATACGGGGAATGATGCGGCTGTTACGCAATCGATGGCTTTGAATTTTTCTCGGAATGGTGGCATCGTGCGAGTTCCGAAGTGAAGAAAAGCTGTGCTGATTGTTGGTCCTTTGGTTTTGTTAGTCCAATCTGCGGATGACAGCGATAGTGATTTAATTGCTACCTGCCATACCTGATCTAATCACTGATTTCAATATCAGAGCCGAATTAATCGCCCGACATTGAACGTCCGACAGCTTCCTCCACTTTTTCGGTGAGTTCGTATAACGGATCTGTCTTTCTGATGGTAGAAAGATTCTGTGGGGTACGAACTTCGTAGGCTTGCTCGAGAGCGAAAAGAACGGTGAACTTGGTTCGTCCACCATATTCTTTACGTGTTTCGATTTCAACGACCAATCCTGGATTGCAGGATGGGTCCATCAACCGGTCTTCGCTGATGGTACTGAATCCGTGAAGACCGATTCCGTGGGCGTCTTGGTGCAGTTCGACCCACTTGAAGTTGTGGCACTTGTTCTGCGTACCCACAATAGCAGCCTCGATAGCCATTCTATCGAGTGTGGCTCGATCAATGGGTTTGTATCCGTCCCGCCGCTGCCCGGAGATTTTGGTTTCGACGAATCGAGCGGCTGAATAGTCGGCGGCAAATGGTTCAGTTTTCGCTTGACCCTTCGTTCCGATCCGGCCCCATCGTCGTGTGACGGTTTTGGTTGCTAAGTCGTATACAATCGTCCAAAATTTGTTGTGGCCGGTACCTTGATGGACGAACAATTGTTCGTCTTTGTACTTGTCTCCCCACATAGTAAATCCTCCTGGTAACATAGGATGGTAACGTCGATGTTATGTGACGATGACTTCTATATTGGTTAAATACAGTGATATGACATACTTAATTATTTTCGGAATCCATATTATTTTAGCAAGCATCCGGATCTCGAATTGATCAAGAGTTATATCGAGTGACGTTCGACGACAGTCAGATTTGAATTGAAAATTTCTCGGTAGCCGTTTCGGTATGCTGTTGGACAATTATCCTTGATCCATATAAGTTGTCTGTCGAGCGGCAAACTAGATAATCTATCCTTGTTGTCGATGATCTTTTGCTTTTCTGGGTCTCCTACGGTATCTGTTACGATTCCACAGATTTTACCTTCGCGTTGGCCCAAATATAGCAATAGTAAGTACCGTGGGGTCTTACCTTTTGCGTGATAGTTAATTCGGAGTATTTCCATGGGTGGTATCCCAAAAGCTGAAGCCAAACCGCAAATCCGCATTAAATTTCACATGGCGGGTGGGGAGCTTGATCTTGGTAGTTACTTTTCATCGTTTGAATTCAAGGCCATGATCAATGGTGGGTATATTATTAGGGCAGAATTGTTTGATGCACACTTCAACGTTCATGGTAAGTTGATAAAAGCTGGATACTTCAAAGAGACCAGACAAGAACCGGTAGTAGTCGAATTCCAGATTAAATGGGGTCCAGAGGCAACAGCACCTGAACGTGCTACTAAAGTCCAATATGCTATAATGCTTTCTTTGAAAGCAAGGGGTGATAGTGGTGACACTGCGAATCTTGAGTTCATTGCAATGGACCCACCATCTTGGTTTCTGAATAGGGGAGATGCGGCAGGTACGGTATGGAAAGGCCGTGTTGATCAAGTTATCAGAGATGTTGTTAAGAAATATGCTCCTGCGGTGACTGTTGAAGTATCAAAAACCACTGATTCTGACCAAAATAAGTGGTGGATGATGCGTCAAGATCCGAAGACGTTCTTGTCATCGTTCGTGGATTGGTCATCATCGATTACTCAAAAGAAGACGCAGTGGTTAGTTGCATCAGACGGATATAATCTGGCTATTAAAGAGCAAGCTCAATGGGTATCTCGTCAGAGAGCCTATTATCGATCACGATCCGATGAAGCTCGTTCGAATATTGATCAATGGGATTACTTGTCAGATAATGCATTATCAGTTGTGCAGACTAAATTACTTGCTCAAGGAGCGGCTGCATTATCGGGACACTACCTGGATAGAATCACAGACAAGCAAGAGGAAACTGTGTTCGTCAAAGACCAACGAACATCGACAAAACAAATTGCAAGAGTTACAGACCAGCAATCGTTTACAAAACCTCCTGATGCGGGACCACCATTGGTTGGATGGTCGTCTGTTGCCAGTATTCCGGAAATTTACACTGCTGGGGATCTTGGACTTCGATATGATGAATATATTGATGGTCGCCCGCGTGGGATGTGGTTAAATCTCACCCATGGATTATTACGGACCAAAATTGAAGTGCTTGGTCACGGTGAATGGTCTGATTGTTATGGATTAGGTGTTGACACGATATTCATACGATGGACACAAGGCCCAGGCGGACTCGATAATGATCCTCACTGGTGGATGACGGGAAATTGGATAGTATACGGATTCCATCATCACGTCACTCGAAAAGATTGGACCACCGATTTGTACTGTGCTCGATTTGACTGGAACGCCGATGCTACAAAGGTCGGAGGAGGAAATTAACCAATATATTGTAAGTTGAGACAATGTGGTGGAGGAGTATAACGATGGTATTCAGACCTTATTTTAGCCCTGAAATCAACGACAACATCACTTCAGCCGAAGTAGATCAATGGTTTCGTGCGATTTTGTCGTCGAATTCACCTCAGTTGAATTACCACATCACTGATTTCAATACACGATTGGAGTTGGTACCAGGTTTCAATGTATCGCATGACAGTGTGGTGATTCGAAAAGCTATTCTATACCAGCAACGCGAATTGCAAAGGATAGCGTTGGAAGCCTCACAGACTGTTAACCCTCTCCGAGAGATCTTAGGGATAGCCGGATCTATCGCTTTGGGCGCATTCATTGGTGAAAAACTTGCCAGCGGCATGCGTGTTGGGGTTGATCTGGACGAAGTCCACCGATTGCTCGGCAAGTAAGCGATCAAGGATGTCCTGAAACTCAATTGTGGCAATGACAGCCAGATAACATGTTATATTAAAGAACGAACGCTGAATTAATTACTTTCCTCAGATATTGTAGATATGTTATTATGTGCTGAGCACAGGAAAACATATCCTATAAAACCTTCTGAGGATTTGAATGCCAGCAGTTGACCCGAACGTATACGCACTGAGTATTCAGTTACAATTAGACTCTCAAGAGGCTTTCTCCACTCTTGATCGGTTTGGGGAGTCTATTACCGCTGTCGAAGAGCAGATGGCAAAGGCCGCTGATAAAGCTCTTCATAACATCAACAATATCGTTCAGCAGATCGAAACGTCTTTGACGCATGTGACCGATTTAATTGGTCAGATGGATATGAGTGCGGTCAAAGTAGCGTCTAGTCTAGATTCTATCAATCGATCGACAACGGATAGCCAAAAAACAACTGAAGAAGATCTTGATAATTTATTGAAACAACGGGATCTTTGGGAAGAAGTCGTAGACTTTTACGCTGAAGTCACAGAATCGCTTGAACAACATTTGAAGTTGCATACTCGTGATGTTAAATTGCTGGATGATATTCATCAAGCGATTCTTACCAAGAATATAGGCCACAATGATCAAAATAAGTTTATCGATGCTGGAAACAAAGGATTACAACACGGTAATAAGTTAGCTCGTGGTCAGCGAGATGCAGTCAAGGCAATAGCGGATATGTGGCATAGTGTGTCGGCTGCCCTTGCTGGTACTGTTGCATATTACGCGAAGGTTGATCAAGGCACTGAAGCGTTCGTCCAAACAAATTATCGAGCGTATGGGTCACAGCAATTATTATTGCAGTCAACCCGACAACTTTCCACTGAGCTTGGTGTTTCCGCTGAAACTGCAATTGCGACCTATAAAGCCCTTGCGGATGTTCGTACACCGCGAGAGGAAATTGAGAAGTATGCACAAGTAGTGGCGATGGCTAATCGCACTACGGGTGCGAATATCCAGACATTGGCGATTTATACGGCCAGAATGCGGGCACTTGGCTTGACTGCTGGACCATTGCAGCAGCATATCGCCAGATTGACGGAACAAATGAGAAAATTCGGCTTGACAGCCGATGATGTCAACCGACTGATGAATAATACTTCTAGTAGTGCCGCAGACTTAAGAGACCTATTTGGTGGCAATACAGAAGAAGTTAAGAAATTCGAAGCGACATTTGCCGCTTTATCCGGCATGGCTAAACAATATGGGTGGGAGGTATCACAAATTGCCCAATTCCAAAAAAATGCGACTAACCCAGAGCAGTGGATATCATTAGGTAATCAGACTGATATGGCGATTCAGGGTGCGGAGGATTACCAAGCTGCATTGCTGAAAATTGGTAGTCAATTAAGCACTATGCAGGCTGAGATGGATGCTGCTGGTGGTGCTGCGACAAATCAAGGCATGCAAATAAAAAACGAAATGGTAGGCTTGTTAGATGCTATTGGTGCTAATGAAGATTCGGGAAAAGCTTTAATTGATATGTATAGACAAGCCAGCAAGGAAGCTGGTGGAGCGGCATCTTCGGCTGCCGACTTCCAGCGTGTCATGGATACTATGTCCAATAGTATGGACAATCAATATGCAGAATCAATGGCTGCATTATATGCCGAATTTGAACGTCTAAAGAATACTTTTGGTGCTCTGTCAAGTAGTGTATTACAATTTGTTGCTGATGGATTGATGTATCTCATATCGGCATTAAATAAAATTCTATATCCCATAAGTGTAGTTATTACCAAAGTTTTACAATTCATCAATTTACTTGAAAAAATCCCGATACTCGGACGATATATTACCTATTTAAAAATCATCGTAGCAGTATTGGTCGTCGCCGGTGCTGTCTTCTTGGCTGCTGCTGGTGGAATATCGATATTTGCACTTGCGGTGGGATCGGCTAGTGGAATAGTCACTGGTGCGATTAATATAGTGACATCGATGGCTCAAGCGATGGTGTCTGTCGCTCGTGCAGTCGGTGAATCAATTGTTATTATACTACAAAGCCTCGGTCAAGGATTGGCCGCCCTTGGGAGATCTGTCCAGCCGGTTATGCTGCCATTATTGGCACTTGGATTAGCATTAATGATGGTTGGTGCTGCGGCGTGGATGTTCGCACAAGCTGTCAAGACAATCGCTGAAGTGGGTGAGGCAGCTATTAAGGTTACCTTGGGTATGCTTGTCGCCATTGGTCTTCTAGGGCTTATGTTAGTTGGCTTGGGATACCTTGCAGGTCCTGTTGCGGGCGGTGTTTTGGCAATTGCTGGTGCAATTCTGTTGGTCGGCCTTGCTGCTATGCTGATGGGCCTTGGGATTATGTGGGCTGCACAGGGCCTGCAAATCATGGCCCAAGTTATCAGCGTCGGACTAGTGACGCAGTTGCCGACGCTGGCTCTTGGTCTGATAGCTCTCGGTTTGGCTGCATTGGTTGCCGCTCCTGGTTTGGTGCTTCTCGGCGTTGCGTTGTTGTTCGTTGGTCTTGGGCTAACGTTAATTGCATCAGCACTGGTATTACTTTCTACTGCTTTGGAGAATCTTTCAGGGGTTAAGCTTGTTCAAGTCGCTACGGGATTCTTACAAGCATCATTAATATTTATAGCCGCTGCTGGTATTGCGATCGTTGCTGGAGTATTATTGCTTGCAGCATCAATAATACTTGTCCCAGCAGCGTTAGCACTATTGGTCGCGTCGTTAATTTTATCGCTCGCTGGTGTTATATTCTTTATAGCAGCGAGCATGATTGCTATTGGTGCTGCATTACTGGCGGTCGGTGTGTCATTGCTGTTACCGGTAGCTGCAATGGTATTCACTGCCGGGGTCATGATCGGCGTCGGTGGCTTGATGATGTTGGCTGGTATGATCGCAATGTTAGCGGCAGTTGCTCTGATGACCGGTCTATCTTTCATATTGCTGCTCGCGTCGATTGCGTTGGGCACCGCTATTGCATTGCTAGTTCCGATCGCTGGAATGGTGATGGGCGTCGGGGTACTGATGTATGTAGGCGGTTTAATGATGGTTATGGCTGGGACACTGATGGTGATGGCTGGTATGCTGTTCACCACGGGCGGATTGATGCTAATGGCGTCGGCGGCATACTTGTACATGGCCGGTACAATGATGATGATTGCCGGTAGTGTTCTTGTTGACGGATCGATGGTGTTAATTATAGCTTCGACATGGCTATTTGTAGCATCGCTTGAAATGTTGAAGGCTGGTATGGCCATCCTGCCTGGATCATATATGATATATCTCGGTCTGTCATTGCTACAGATGGCTGTGTCAAGATTTGCTAACACCATTGAACAAATTAAGATCGTTGGTGAGGGCATACTCAAATTAGCAACAGCCTTCAAGATGATTCAAGACATTCCTGCCAGCAAATTGAAAGATGTTGCCGCTGATGCATTGAATGCGTTGCCGGATATTGATGCACTCGCGACTGGTTTGGATCAGGTGTCTGGAAAGCTTGCTGAATCTACCAGAAGATTCGCTGGCCCAGCGAATGAATTGGCTGAAGTCTTAGAACGACTTGGTACTGCTATCTCTCAATTTGGAGAGGGATTATCTCTCGCTGAAGATGTAGGCCAATTGGCGAACATGTTGGATCAATACGCATCTCTCTTAGAGGGAGCGGCTGATCGTATGGAAACTGCTGTTCAAACACGAGCGATTCCTGCAATGCGTGCCGCTGAGCAGGCCGGATTACAAGAAGCAGTTCGTTCCGAAGCGATTACTACAGTACAGGTAATGACTGATTCCGAAGGTGGAGAGGACGACTCTACTGATTTAGCTGCTATTGGTACGGCTCAGTTGGTCGCGTTATTAGCACTGCAAGAGACAGTTGCAGGATTGCAACCAAGTCGATCTGGTCCAATCCAAGATATTGTGAGCTTATTGCAGGCATACCTGCCAGCAATGGCTAGAAAAGACACGGGCCTTTCTACAGAATTTAACGCTTGGGCGAAGTAGCATGCCAGCACTCCTCATCCCTGCGGACTCTAAACTAGCTTCGGCAGTCGTATTTGAATTCCCACAAAACTCAAAAGTGGAATTTCAGTTTCCACCCAAAATCACAGGTGATAATCGAAGAGCTACGTGGAAAGAAAATACGTATGCTGGTCAAGTCGAACCAATTATGGTTTATGCATCGTCCGGGCCTCGTGAAGTAACGATGCAAATAACTTATATATATGATGGAAATTGGGATTCTAATAAGATCAAAACACAAGTTAGATTATTGCGTGGATATTTTCAACGAGTTAAAGATCTGAAGCAGCAAAGAAATTTGGCTATCCTATTGAAATTGTGGTCTATCGGAGGAGAATCTTCGATGTCTTTTCGAATGAAATCTTGCGATGTTAAATATAGCGAGACAATGATTTTTAAAGGAAAAGCGGAAAACGCTTATCCATTACGCACTGATATCACGTGTGATCTGGCGTCGTGGACAAGGGGAACCGCGCAAAAAGCTGATCAACCGCTTGAAGGCTTGCGAGAGACATTGATTCCAGAGTGGTATTAATATGGCCGGAATATTAGACGATTTTTCGAGATTCTCGCGGACTGAAATGATCATCACTGATGGTCATGAAACATTCGGTAGGTGGAAGTCATATTCATTTTTGAAAGAACGTCCGGCAGATGAAAATATTGGAGTCTTTCGAGTCACATCTGCTGTAGAAGGTCGTCCAGACCTCATTTCTCAACAAGTATATGGTACGCCTCTCTTAGATTGGGTATTAATCGCTTTCAATAATACAATAGACAATCAATCTGCTCGAAATGCGTTGAATTGGCCAAGAGCGGGTGACTTGGTAGAATACCCGGTTGAATCGATAGTGGTACCGGAGGTTCTTCAATAAATGGACAATATCCATGTCGTATGGTCGAAATTTTTCTCGCACCGTACCCGTGTACTGTGGGAACGGTTTCCTGGATATTATCGGGCGTTGGTTGTAGAAACCAACGATCCACTTAACATATATCGAGTGAGATTTAAATGTCCTGATATACATGATTTCGACTTAAAGCCAGAAGATTGTCCATATGCGGTTCCAGCCCATGATCTTGGTGGATATAGAGCAGGTCGTTTCACACATCCGTGCATTGGTGATTGGATCTGGATTACGTTTGAGCGTCAACATCCATACGCTCCTGTGTGGGTCGGCTTCGCTAGTCCTACAAGACGGAAATTATACACATACCCACAAGTATTTCAGGTCACACCACTGAGTGTGAATGAAGAGGGAAGACCGGCTGACAAGCCATCAGACTACGATGAGGAGTATCTGCCCAAAGACGGGCGTCCGATGATGCATGGATGGCAAGACCGCTATGGCAGTCTTGATATTCACTCTGCTGTTGGCTTCTTTCCGAACGAACATGATCGTCAGCCACCTCCCCCAGATCACGATGCAGTTCAAAAGGCTGACTTTGATCAGCAGCGTCGCAAGCCGGAGATTAATAATCCTGATAAGAAGTATATGGCCAGGGTTACGAAGTATGGCCACATGCTATTACTTGGTGATCAGGGATATTATTGGAAGAAAGACGAATATGGGGAATTAGGAGAATTCGAAGGTAAATTCAAAGAGGACGAAAAATTTGAGATAAAGCGATGGCTATACCTTCAGCGTCTGATGAACGAGGATAAGCCGCGATCCGATAGGCCATTCGGTGATCAACGCCGAATGACTATGTTGACGCGGTATGGGCATAGAATTGAATGCCGTGATGTCGGTTGGGCACAACAAGGACCAATCCAATCGAAATCTCGTCAAGGAGAATATGGACCACGGAAGATTTTATCCAAAGAAGAAAAGAATGATTTCAGATGGATTAAGATTCGTACAAAAGGTGGAATGTTATTTCAGGCTTATGATAAGGGATTCCACCCCGACGAAGATATATTCATTAAACGCAATTTGATCGAAGAACAAGGGCATCTGAGCGAAGAAGAGCACAAATACTGGAAAAATAAAGATGCTCGATGGATTCGGATTGTCACCCGGCATGGGTTGAAGCTAGTCCTTGATGATCGGGGCACCGACGATAAGCGTTCACATAAGAGAGAACTTCCACGTCCTAATGGGATTCTTTTTAAGGGACGCCGCACACCAGCCGCTAAAATGCGAGAAGCTCGCGGAAAGCCGCGTGGTTTCGTTTGGGAGTTCAATGAAAATGATGCGGCTAACCACACTATGTGGGCATCGCCGCTTGGACAATCGGTAGAATTGAATGACCGCTATCAATATATGATGATGGCGGTGTCAATGGGCAAAGGCTGGGTTCGCAAATGGCAGAATCTGAAAGAGAATGAATTTAGCCGTAAACCAATGATGATCCGCAAGCCAGAGCGGACATCATATCATTTGAAATTAGACCATGATAACGAATACTTGCGACTGAAAACGCGAGCGAACAAGGGTCCAAAGCCAGAGCGTCCAGCTAATCCATCTGGGGTCGGTAAATCTGAGATTAACCAAGGGCTTGAAGCCCGTGACGGTAAAAAGGGCGATGGACCTTGGGTCGAAATTGTGGACTGTCAACATCGCGGGATGTGGTGGTCCAAACGCTATAAACTTGGTATTTGGAGAGCCAGAAAAAAGCGTAAGATGTATATGTGGATGGATGAGAAGAAGCGTGAAATTGTGATCTTTAATCGCAATGGAAAAATTATAATATATTCGAGCACGGATGTTCAAGTGGTCTCAGACCGCAATATTCATATGCAGGCCGCTGGGCATATTTTCATGAAGGCTGGGCGTTCTATCCGGATGCAGGCCGGTGGTACTAAACTAACCGTCGGTAGAAATATTCTTACTAACACGACCATAAACGCTGCTCGTGTCCAAGCTTTTATCTGTGGTGTCTTTCCGGGTCCTGGTGCTGGATGTGCGAATCCATCGGGCGCACAAGTGGAACCCGTTATACCACCAGAAATTCCAGATATAATTGAACCAACGGATCGGGCTAAAACTTACAATGAACCATTTGAAGAATGTCCGAAGGATGAAGTGGAGCATCCTGTCGAATGATTATAAAGTTTCCAACTGGATTATATAGTACAGCTCTTCCGTCGAAGCCGGAAGATGCTGGTAATGTTACATTCCTTATAAGTAACACTACTCCTCCACGCAGCAACCTATTGTTTCCTAAGGTACCGACTGGGATCGTTGAAAAGCGGAAACCGCCCAAAGAAGTAGTGTTGGTGAATCGTCGTAGTACATTTGGAAATTTAGTATTTTCTATATCTAAATCTACTCGTAAGGAAGAGGGAAACAACGCTCGGCAATTTGAAATCGGTCAAGTATTAGACTTCAATGATACTTCCGGGCAAGTTGTTGATTTGATGTTGGTTGGGACCGTAACCGAAATTCGTCATGATACGAATGTTCTCGATTATGAGCAAATGGGACTTACACCGGAGGAAGAGCAAGCAATTGCTGAGTTGTCGTTGTTGACTCAGGATCAACTTGCAAATCGTTTGAATGATTTGAAACAATTGCGTGGAGATGCCGAACAGGTCATTAACGTTCAACAGAAGTTGATTAATGATACGACCAAGACGATCACCTCTCTGACCGTTACTCTGGAAGAGGGACCGACAACTGGCACTGCATCAACTGAGGCTTCGGTTGTCGAACAGTTGCTTGTTAAATTGAAGGCCAAACGAGATTCTGCGTTTGTGATCCGAAATCAAGCTGTTGCGGATGCTAATCGGTATGCAGAAGAGGCGACCAAAGTTCTTGACCAATTACGCACTGTTGGGACTTTGGTGAAATAATGGCAAAATTCAGACCACGAGCAACGTTTTTCGGATTCAATCCACCATTTATTGGTGGAGCACAGAACGTTATGTCTCGGCAGGAAGACGATCGGCTCATTAAGAATGACATCTTGCAATTGTTATTGACCATTCCAGGTGAAAGGGTCATGCGGCCCACATATGGGGTAAACCTACGCAATTTCGTGTTTGAAAATTTGGTTAGTTCCGACTTGTCAATATTACAATCGAATATCGAAGAGCAATTGAGAATATATGAGCCACGAGTAGATTTAGAATTTATTGATCTTCTTCCCGATCCAGATAAAAATGGGCTACAAATAAAGATAGTTGTAACGCTCAAGAAAGATCCAAAGAAACAACTGTCTATCGAACAGTTCATACAAGGGATTCAAACGACATAATGGCAAACGACATTCGCGAAACATTGTTCGAACTTCCACTCGTCCCAGACGAGTTTGGGGTCGTATTATCACCGCCTAATCTTCGTCGCATCGACTTTAGCGGTTTGGATTATCCTACGGCCCGCAGAGCTATTATTGAATATATTCGAACATATTTCCCAGACGATTTTAATGATTTTATCGCCAGTAACGGTATTATCATGTTGATCGAGATTTTGTCCAGCGTGGTGGCGAAATTGTCACTGCGTTCGGATATCTTGGCCAATGAAGGAACACTGCCAACATCGACCACCGAAGAAGCTGTAGTGAATCATTTGGCTCTGATCAATCAGAGAATGAAGCGTCAGACGCCAGCCGTCACCGACATCGAAGTCACCGTTGACCAACCAATATTCACTGATATCGAAGTTGATCCTGGTACACTATTCTCAACCAGCGGCACCGATGGGCAATCGGTGTTTTACGAAGTCTTCCGTGCCCCCGGCGATTGGACCGGTAAGATCGTTATTCCAGCAGGCAAGCGTGGCGTTATAGCTTACGGATTGGAAGGGCAGTTTGGCAATCCGACGACTGTCACAAGCAGCGGTGGTCCGAACCAGCGGTTTACGCTCGAAGAACCGACGATGCTGGAGTCACCGATTTTTGTTTTCGTGACGGTGGGCAATACCAAAGAAGAATGGAAAGTTGTAATAGATCCGTTGGAGCGGTATGGACCTACTGATAAAGTGGTGGAAGTAAACTTTATTGATAACCAAACAATATTCAGGTTTGGTGATGATGTTACTGGTCAGGCCCCATTATCTGGATCACTTATAGAATTTAGGTTTAGAAGTGGTGGTGGACGGCGTGGGCGTATTGGCGTCGGCCTAATCGATTCGGCTCGTCAAGTAACACCGCTTCCTCCGGCCAACGCTGCCGTTCCCGTGCGTTTCAGAAACATCACGCCGTCCATAGGCGGTACTGACAAAGAGACCGTCGAGCAGGCCAAGAGACGTGCTCCTCGTGACTTCTCGTTACAACGTAGTATCGTGACCGCTGATGATTACGCCCAGGCTGCTATTGCGTTTGCTCATCCGGTCTTCGGCTCGATTAGCAAAGCCATTGCTACACTGCGGACAGGGTTGAACGCTAACAGAGTTGAATTGTATGTCCTGGCTGAAGGTCCGGACAAATTGCCGACAGCCCCCAATGCTGGTTTGAAAGCCGGGTTGGTTACATACTTCTCTGATCTTAATGTCTTAACTGACCATATAGTAGTGCTGGATGGTCAGATTAAGCCTGTCGATATCGAACTCAATGTGATTATCAATCGCAACGCAGATGCATCGGTGGTGCGTGAACGGGTGGAATCGGTAATCACTGAATTTTTCGATCTGACACGTTGGGACATGGGTGAAGCCTTCTATGTCTCGAATTTCATTGAAACCATTGAAGCAATTGATGGTGTGGCTTATATTGACTTACTATTCCCATATGATAATATTATTCCAACCGGTGTGCCTAAGGACCCGAATTCTGCTGGAATCGGATTCAACGAGGTAATTATAGAAGGAAAGCGAAAAACGAATTACTACTACGAAAAAGCTCCACCTCCTGGAGGCATTCGTACGGGGCGGCTATAAATGATCCAGTGGACTAACAAAGTCTGGGGCAAAACTCGTGAATTAATTGATACTCCATTCTATTCCAAACACGAACTGCAATTAATAGCGAAAACATATTGTTCCCTTCATTATCACCAACACCGTGCTAATAAATTTTTAGTAGTCAGCGGACAAGTTGAGATAATCGAGATGTATGGGCCGCATGTCGTTAGGACACTGCTCGGTCCAGATAATACACATGACGTGCCATCCTTAGTCACGCACATGTTCGTTGTCCACAAAGCCGGATCGATGATTGAAGAATATTATGGAGATCGCGGCGGACAAGTGCTATGCGATGATATCATTCGCATTGTTGAGGGTGGTAAGATGGATGTCTCGGACTTAAGTAAGCTTCCGTGGAATATAATTAAGAACATGATCTGAGGGTATATCGTGTTTAAGCATCACTCGATAACGATCTGGATGGTTGTCTATGACGCTGATCCGGATCGAATCTATAGTTTTAACAAATTCGAAAATGCAGTAGCATCTATCGACGGATCAATTCGTAGTTATGTCCTTGATGAGACCCCACAGATTGAATATGTGATATCGCATTGTGTGCAGCAAATCAGCGAATTAGAAGATGCTTCATGTATCCCGATTCAATTTGGTAATTTAAAGATTGTTGTTTATAAATGGTCTCTGGATCGTACTAGTCCTATCCATGCAATTCTTAGTGAATGTTATGATAAAATCGAAGATCTAGATCTACGCAAGCGAATTCGCCAATTATTCACTAAGAATTTTTAGCGGTCTTCTGGATAATCGATCTCTGGCTCGGCATTCAGTCCAGACATCAATTCTTGCTTCAATCCACGCAATATACTTGCTAGTAGTGATGCGACATCGTATTGATGTCCACGAGCGAAAACGATCGGATGGCTTTCCTCTGGGTGAATTGCAATTGCGATTGCAACTGGTACTTTGTGCTCTTCACATGCTTTCCCAAATCCATTCGTAAGAGATTCGAATCGCTCGTCAAATATGGCTTGTCTTTGCTCTTCGGGTGATAGCTCTCGGTTGTGTTCAGTAGCAGAGGATGCAAGTTTGTCGGCCATTTCATCTCCTTGTATTGACGGTCTTATGAACACTGAAACTGTTGTCGCTGACCGTGTTATGACTGTATGGGGATGGTGTTCCGATGCCTATTTACAGCAAGGGATGCGAATTTCATTTCCTGCCAATACAGACCCGCATCGAACATATCAATGGCGATTTGCCTCATCGATCTCCAGGAAATTCAATGAGTGGGGATTTGATGACAATACTGCTAAGCGGTTTATAACAATAGCAGTGGGGCAAGCGAAACAGCGTGGAGTATTGAGGAAGGGATTGGCGGCACTCCATCAGTCGAACATGCTAGATATTTGTTATCAAATTCTAACTTCGCAACAAAAAGATAATGTCGATCAGATCGCATCTTTATCATCGATGAAACGTTGGTTTGATGCTCAAATCGGAAACGAAGATTCGCTCAAAACTTTGTTATGTCGACGCGAACGAAACACATTGCCCAATATTATTCTATGGTATCAAGCATCGAAATTGTCGGATTTATTTCTCGCATTATCGAGAGCATGTGGCCGAGCGATGTCTCATTTGCACAACGAAGTCGAGTGTCGTCTACTTCCCTCAACTACTTCACTGTATTTGCTACGTTCTGAGTTTTTATCAGAACAACATAACGTGAAGACAACTAGAACCCTGTTTGGGACTGACTGGAGAAAACCGTGAGTTTGGCAATAATTAAAGATTCAGGTTCAAGCAAGCACGGACGTGACGCTGATACTCACGACCTTCTCGATGTGCCGAACATTTCGGCACAATACTTCGCTGGGATCAAAAACGAAGATCCTAGTGACGCATTCAAATTGGATGATGAATTTATTTCGAATTACGAAGGTCGCCAACCGAACTTCGGATTCAACGGTCTTGGCGAGTTGGTCTTCTACCGGACATACTCGCGTCTCAAAGATGACAACCTCAAGGAAACTTTCTGCGACATGGTGCGTCGGGTCGTCGAAGGTTGCTACGAAATCCAGAGACGGCACTGCAAACGCTTGCATATTCCGTGGGATTATACCAAGGCGTTGATGTCAGCCCATGAAATGTTCCAGCGGATTTGGGATTTCAAATTCACGCCTCCGGGTCGTGGTCTTTGGATGATGGGCACACCGTTCATGTGGGAACGTGGTAGTGCCGCGTTGAACAACTGTGGATTCGTTAGCACGCACGATCTGATCGAATCAGACCCAGCGGAACCATTCTGCTTCTTGATGGATATGTCCATGCTTGGTGTAGGGGTCGGTTTCGACACCAAGGGAGCGGGTAAGATTCTGATTCATCTGCCCGCCGATATGCGACGTGTGTATGTCGTCCCAGACTCTCGCGAGGGCTGGGTTGATTCAGTTCGACATTTGATTCGCTCTTATACCACCACCGCTGATGAGGGGTCAATTGAATTTGATTATTCACAAATCAGACGAGCGGGGTCCACTATTAAGGGATTTGGTGGAAAAGCGTCTGGCCCCGGCATTTTGATGGAGCTGCACAAGATCATTCGTGCTCACCTGCACAAAAAGATCGGCAAGACACTATCGAGCGTTGATATCACTGATCTGATGAATTATATCGGTCGCTGCGTTGTGGCCGGAAATGTTCGTAGAACGGCAGAAATCGCGTTTGGAGACGCCAATGATGCCGAATATCAATCGATGAAGAATTACAAATCAACGCTTTTGCCAGAGGACATCTCGAAATTCGAGGCTGTCACTGGCCGTCTGTGGGCAGATGCTCTCAAAGTCTCAAAAGACAATGCCTGCCCACAAGGGTTGTTGCATGATTTTGACGAAACCGGTATCCCGCATGACCGTCTTGCACCGGCGATTGAGACGTGGAATGCGATGAATCATCATCGTTGGGCATCGAACAATTCGATATTCGCTCATGTTGGTATGGATTATACCAACGTTGCTGAACAAATCGCGGTCAATGGTGAGCCGGGTCTTATCTGGCTGGATAACGTTCGAGATTTCAGTCGATTGATTGATGGGCGACAGCCGGGAATCGATGGGCGAGTTCTTGGAGCAAATCCGTGCATGGAACAAAGCTTGGAGAGCTATGAACTCTGCAATCTTGTCGAGACGTTCCCTGCGAATCATGAAAATGCTGAAGATTACATGCGAACTCTGAAATTCGCATATCTTTACGCAAAGACCGTCACACTTCTTCCGACTCACAATCCGAGAACCAACCAAGTCACTCTGAGAAATCGTCGTATTGGCTTATCTCAAAGTGGGATCGTCCAAGCGTTTGCGAAATTTGGACGCCGGGCGGTTCTCAGAGACTTCTGCGATACCGGATACAACGAGATCCGCCGTTGGGATTCAATTTACGCTGAATGGTTGTGTGTCCAACGTTCGATCAAGGTCACGTCCGTTAAGCCGAGTGGAACCGTGTCGCTGGTGGTAGGTGCCACTCCTGGCATTCATCATCCGGAAGCCATGACTTATTGGAGACGGGTTCGCATTGCTCGCGATAGTGTCTTGGTGAAGATTCTCCGGGACGCCGGATATCATATCGAACCGACGATTAGCGATCCGGAACGCACGGTCGTCGTGAAATTCGCTGTTGATGATCGGCGTGTTCGTCCCGTGCAAGAAGTTTCTATCTGGGAACAGATGGCAAACACTGTTGATTATCAGCGATATTGGGCTGACAATCAGGTTTCTTGTACTATCAAATTCAAAGCCAGTGAGAAACCTGACATTGCCCGCGTCCTTGAAGCTTACGAAGATCAGTTGAAGGGAATCAGCTTCCTGCCGATGGAAGACCACGGATACGCTCAAGCTCCGTATGAACCGTGTACGCCCGAAGAAGTTGAAGCGTACAACGCATCTATCAAAGAGGCAGACTACGGTGCATACATTCAGGAGGCGGCTGGAAGCTACTTCTGTGATTCTGAAAAATGCGAAATACAGAAGTAATGAAGTGTTAACACCGCGATTAATTATGAATTTTTTGCAGTGAACGGTTGAGGCGGCGTAAGAAGCTTTCCGCCACACGGCCACCGTCGTCAGCCCATCGCATCATTTCATTGTCATGTTTAAGTTTTTCTCGTTCTCGCTGTTGTTCTCGCTCTAGTTGCTCTCGATGCTTTTGTTCATATTCTGCAAATCTTTTCTCGTGTCTAGATGTATCTAAATTGTGATTTTTGATTACTTCTTTGGCGGCTTCATCGATTTCAACATCAATATGAACACCATAATTATCCCACCATGTTTTGATCGGATCGTCACCGACCGGGCGGAGCTGGCCGGTATTGAAGTGGTGGGTTTTTGGGGCGGAACCATATTTAGGTATATTTATCCAGCCCTGCAGTTCGCCTTCTCGTGGGTGAAGTGAGAATGAATCTTCGTCATCTACTATATCATATAATTTTCCGGCGATTTTTATATCTTCACCGGCATTTGCTTTTCTTTCGATTTCAGAATATATATCAGGCAGAAGGTTGTTTACGAAAATCGCATCACCATCCCACTTATCAACTCCAAATTTTATGTCACCATATCCAATTTGTTTGGCAATGTTAGCCGCACTAGCGACAGATTTAAATTGATCTATTAAGGCTGGTTCATACCGGGTAGCATCAGTGCCAGTAAAAATTGTAAACACGCCCCAGGGAAAGCCACGGAATCGTTCCCACTGTGGAATTAACTTGTTTACAGCTTGAGCACCAATAGTATTTTTTGCCACAGCTTGAGCTATTGGCGCATTTCCAGAAAGTGCTGCTGCCGCACCGGCCATACTTTTTAAGAAATTTCGTCTGGTGAATTCAGCTTCAATTATCAGTGATAATTTCATGCCATGGGTCCCATGTATAATGTTTGTTTGGTTGATGTTATATTTGCGTATTTATATGTCTTATGATAGCTTACGTTGACAATCAATGGATTTATCTTGATCATATTACTGATCCTGAGGATCAGATAATATGGGAAGAATTTAGCGTTTGTAAGCCGAATGTCTATATCGATCCAGCAATGCGTGGTAATTGGGATGGAATCTATCGCAAATACAATCGGGCTAAAAAGCGAATGGCTCGACCTCTATTGAGCATGCTTCGAGGAGTGTGTACGAAGCACGGATTGCCGTTGATCATACAAGATCGTCGCCAGCAGTGGGCATACGAGGCTGCAAAGCCAGAAGATATAACCCCAGACTTCTTGCCAGGTATTAAGCTCGAAGATTATCAAATTCGGGCGATTCAGAAATGTTGCAAGGCTGAGTGCGGAATCATTGATATGCCCACTGGAAGTGGGAAGGGTGAAGTCATTTGTGGCATTTGCAAAGCGATTCCCTGCCCCACATTGATTCTGGCAGATCAACGAGTGGTTGTGGATCAGTTGAAAAAACGGCTTGAATTGCGTGATATCGCTGAAGAAGTTGGTTTGTTCTATGCTGGCAAGCGACCGAACGGCGAGATGGTCATAGTTGGGTTGATTCAATCATTGAATCCACCAAAAAAGCCGCCAGATGTTCCGATACGAAAGCTTAATGAAACAGATAATGCATTAAACAAACGGCTGCAAAAATGGGATCAATCATACAAAGCACATCAGACTAGGGTGAAGAATGTCAAATTCTTATATTCATATGTCAGAAAGGCTGAGATGATAATTGTCGATGAATGCGACAAAGCCACTTCGGAATCTTATAAATCACTGTTCAGACACTATTATAAGGGGCGAAGACGGTACGGATTTTCTGCAACGCCTATCGACCCGGATAAGCCAGTGGAAGCGATGGTGATGCAGGAGCATCTCGGATCGATTATCGTGAAGGAAACCCGCGATAATGTTCAGAAGCATGGCCGAATCATTCCATGCCATTACAAAATGATGGCATTCGGTCTAGAGGGAAACATTGATGAAGCTTCGGCTTATGATATGGCGTATGTTGAATGGTTAATCGAAAACCAACGCTTTCATCAGCTTATTACTAGTATCTGCAAGAAATATCGGGAAGACGGAACGTTGATTCTTGTGGATCGTAAAGATCTTGGATTCGCATTGGAGAAATCAATTAACGGTCAGGGAATGGAAGCTCACTTCATTTATGGCGAGACACCAAAGCGTCGCAGAGATGAGATACTGCGGAAGTTTGAAAAGCGAGAGTTCAACGTACTTATTGGTGGTAAAATTATCAATCGTGGACTCGATTTGGCAGGAGGCTGTGAGAATCTGATAATTGCTGGAGGAGGTAAACTACAATCCGACTTGATACAAAAAGTCGGACGTGCCCTTCGAAGAAATCAACAAGGATATAGCAGGATTTTTGATTTTTTCTTCCGATGCAACAGATATCTCTACAGTCACTCGAAATCCAGATTGAAAGCCATGGTAAATGCCGGATTCGACGTTCAGGTAATATTCCCCGGTGGTGTCATTGATGGCCGAGAACTCGTTGAAAAGCGACGATTTAGAATCGAACGAAAGTTCTTCTCTAGAGCAACAACAGCCCAGCGAACCCTCTTCAACACCTGAGGTTCCGCTGCGGAAACTGTATTTCATTAATGAAATAGTCGAATGGCAGCTTACTCAATATTTATGGACCGGTTGCACCCAAGTTCGATTACGCGACATGATTATGTCGCATGCTACCGAATTGATTCGCCAGATCATTCGTAAGCAAGGCTTGCATACCATCTATCCCGGCCAGGATGAATCGTCTTTCGGTGATCTTCTTCAGACAGCATGGGTTCAAATTGAACGAACTTTGTACAAGTATCGTTCACGCCCACATTGTCGTAAGTGCTTCAATTGGGAACGTCCAGCCGAATCGTTATTGTATCAACCGGGCGATCTCGAATATGGAATCAAGACATTAGATGAAGTAGTGGCGATGCACCGGCATTGCCCAAAGTGCGGAATCAAATTGACCACAACCCCGATTATTGAACCGGTCCAAGGGCGATATGGTGGTTCTGAGACCATTTTGTATCGCGGGATGTCAAAAGTTTTTAATATGTGGTCTCAGATTGCCAGAACAGTGATTCTTGCCCACATCAAAAAAGAAGGTCGTGACCGAAAGAATTCTGGGTCATATGTTAGTCATCTCGGAAATAAGCAGAAGCCCGTCAGCGGAGTGATGGCTAGATTCTTATCAGAAATAAGAGAATTGAATCAGTATGACGATAATCATTTGAAAATCATTGATGCATTAGAATACTTGGTTCTGAATGATGACCGTCCATATGATGGTCTTATTGGTAAATTGGTTGACCAGTCTGGTCTATCGCGGGTGATTGTGACGAATTTTTTGCATCTTGTGAAGCTACGTAGCTTCGAACTCTCTGATTCGATGCTGAATCGATCTATTGGCGAACCTAAGATCGACAATCGGAAATCGAATGTGGACTTTGATGAAGAGTAGACCTCACCAAAAATATTGTAGCTTTTTTGGAGGTGAGGATTATGGCTACAAAGAATTGCCCAGGTTGTAATAAACGATTCGAGAAAGACGAACCTTATCCTGACGTGTCCATGTGTGAAGTGTGTGAACGCCATGGGCCACCAAAAAATGAGTCGGATGAGTTGCTCAAGGGTATCTTGAAGAAAATCGATGAAGGTACTGTCACATGTGACGACTTTAATCGACTTATTCAGGAAACCACTCCTGAATCTATTCGCGATCGAATTCGCAGGCGAACTGTTAAGAATGCGACGAGTTCGCATATCGACAAAGACGGGCATCAACAACTGAAATTGCCAGAATTTAAGAAGAGAATAGCCCCAAAGCGAAAACCGGAGCATCAACAGAATCACGGACGCAGTAAGATCGCACATGCACATAGTGCCCGAACGCAACGTCGAACAATGCCGGGCAAGTTCGATGAAGAAATCCAATTCATCGCGTATAATATTGGTAAGAATCTATCTGAATGTGATTTGTCCAATATAAACCGTCGCCAATTATTATTGGTGTCACGGAAAATGATGGCACTTCCGAACATAAATAGAGATTGGTTGTTGGATTTATGTTCACATATCGGAGTGAAACATGGATGATGATTTACAACATTTGTTAAATCAGTTAGATCCAGAAACTCCTGTCATTTCAAAAGCCGCTCCCAAGACTTCACCCAAAGCTTCAAAGGCTTCTTCACAACCTCCGATTGAAGAAGATGAAGAAGTGAGTGATAGTGGAGCAGCATGGATTGAAGGGGTCATTGACCCGTCTGAATTGATATCTGTCGATCCATCTCAATCCGATTTATCCAAACCCGATGATGCCATTTTATTTCCTACGGACGTTAGAAATATAGATGATATTGGATCTGATTCGACGACTGCATTTGCAACATTGATGGATACTCCACTGGCACCGGCAGTGCCATCTATCGATCTTCAGAAGTATCTCAATCGTCTTGATGGTGTTACTGATGAAATTCTTGGTGCTTGTCGGTCAGATCGACAGGAAGCACAAGATGTGATTCAGATGTTCAGGCAGGAGATCGAGCAGGCACTAAATCAAAGTAAAGCTCCGTCTCGCATGTTTATCGATGGATTGGTTAAGGCAGTCGAGGTCAAAGCCAATATCAATATGACGGCAGTCAAAATGATGGAAGCTAACGCGAAAATGTTGGCTTCAATGAAAGCTACTACCAGCGTCCAAGTCAATAATCAAAATGTAAGTGTGACCGGCAATGACCACGACTTGGAGCGAATTCTTGACGAACCTATGAACGCAGATGATGAGTTTTAATGGCAGTAACTGCACAACATAGAGCGATCATCAAAAGATGCCAAAGTTCCGTGGTATGGTTTCTCCGTACCTACGGTAAATTAAAGCATCCGTCTGCCGGTATTATCCCATTCACCCCATTTTCATATCAACGAAACGCGATTCGAGCGTTTAGAAAATATCGCCTCAATATTTTCCGCAAATGCCGCCAAGCTGGTGCATCTAAAATTGCTGGAGCATTCGCATTATGGTTTGCGATGTTCCACAATCATAAAACTATTCTGATAGTTTCGCGTCGTGATGAGGACGCGATGTCGTTTTTACGAGAACATATTGTATTCCTATTCGGGCATTTGCCAGACTGGATGAAGGAATTATGGAAACCGGTGAAGCAAAATGAGCATGAAATCATGTTCCCCAATGGGTCAAGAATCCAGAGCTTGACCTCACATCCGGACGTTCTTCGTTCTAATGCATCGTCATTGAATATTATTGACGAAGCGGCGTTTATTCAGGGAATGGATTCCATGTGGGCTGGTGGTTGGCCTACTCTGCAACACGGTGGTAATGTTATAGTCATCAGCACTACGAATGGTGTTGGTAACTGGTATTGGGCAACATGCACCGAAGCGGAAAGCGGATCGAATCAGTTCAATCCCATTGTTATCAATTGGTGGGATATGGACTGGGTTATCGAATATTTCGATCCAATCTCGAAAGAACACAAACGAATCGCTCCGCGTGATGGCTTGCGGAAATGCACGACTAAAGAAGAGATTGTCAAATACGGACAATACTGGTCTCCATGGTTGGAGGAACAGTACCGAGCATTGCAAGCTCGTGGCGAGTCGTGGAAGTTTGAACAGGAAATTCTCGCATCGTTTATCGGATCTGGTAATACGGTACTTCCAAAAGAAGTATTGGCACATCTTGCTACAACAGTTCGTGAGCCGGTTCAGCGTGTCAGAGGGATGCAGACATACGTGCATCCGGTGACGGGTAATGTTGAAGAACTCAGCTTCGACTTTAATGAACCTGATGAAGGATTATGGATTTGGGCCAAACCGGTGGTGGCTCGCCCTGAAAAACGTCGCGGCAATGAGATTATTGAGCATAGTTCACCTGCACATCCATATGTGATGGGTGTCGATACCGCAACTGGCAAAGGGAAGGACTATCATGCTATAGAAATCTTCGATGTTTATACTCGTGAACAAGTGGCTGAGTTTATGGCCCGATGTTTGCCACGAGAATTGATTAAGTATATCGATCGAATTGGAAGATGGTATAATTGTGCATTGGCGGTCGTCGAGCGTAATAATGGTGGTGATATTATCATCGACGAACTGCGATATACTGTAATGTATCCACGGTTGTGGCGACGCAAAGAAATTAATGATAAGCCGCAACCTCAAGGTCGTGGTAGGAGGCGTGCACGCCCGTTGAAAGTCAGCCCATATGGGTTTTCAACATCGCAGGCAAGTAAACCAACGTTGAATCAGTTTCTATTAAACTGCATTCGTGATAATAACGAAGATGGATATACAATTTATAGCAAGAGATTACTGAAGGAATTTAACACGTATGTTAGAAAGCGTGATAGATTAGGTCACGATACTTCTAAGACAGAAGCTGAAGAAGGTGCAGGAAACTTCGATGACTTGGTAATCGCTACTGCATTGGCTCTGTTAGGTACATCGGATGCATTTGTAGTTGATGCGGGCAATCTGACTCCGTTTGGTGGTAATTCTACATTTAAGAGTCAAACTGGCCCGACCATTCTGTCGGATGAACAATCTGCACATGTGCAAGAAGATTGGGCGGGGAAAGGCGGGGCTGCGTTATTAATGCCTATGGCTTTAGCTCCGACAGACTTCCCAGAAATTGTAGCACAGCGACACCTCGATTCTTATACGCTTCAACTTGGCGGCATTCCCATCAGCCAGGGTCGCCCGCTTGTCACGCCGCCTAAATATTTCTACGAGCGTAAAGGTTGATGTATCAACGGTGGTGGTAGCTATTCTTCCGTACCATAGAGCGGTTCTGGTTCGTGGCTTACGGATTTAGTGAAAACCAACTGTCGGCTTAATGATGTTACAAAGACTGCACACCAATAACGCCCAACTTTCGCGAACCCACAATTTTTATATTTTCTGGCTAGAATGTGTCTACGATGTCCGGAAGATGACATCCAACCTTGCATGACTGACGTGACTGTGCTATAACCACGTGCGATATTCTCTCCCATTGCTTGTGGACGATGTCCTTCATCCCTGATTCTGCTAGCAACGTTCGAACCACGTGATCCTCTGTGCGACAACAATTCGTTATCGGCCATCCATTTTGCATGCTTCTCTGCGGCTGTAACTAACTTACTATCGAGAGTTAATATACTTACACCCGCTTTTGTACGTTCATTGTTGTGAGCGACTAACAATTCTCCAGCAACGGACGTTGGTGTAGGTGGTGGCAATGGGGGTTGTGGCGGAGTAGGTCGGTTTCGTCTAAATATGTCTCGGAGCCAGTACCAAAAATCGCTCATTGTTTTTACCCTCAATGGCACCAATTTCAGTAAATATAGAATAGATTTTGAGGACCACATATGCCGAGTAACTGGCTAGTTTTCGACAGAATACGTGCACTTACCCGGCAGCACCGTATTTATCAAGCAGAACGAGTATATCAAGATCAAGCACATCTTGATCGTTTAACTGCTGGCGGCGAATTTCTTGACTTTAATCAACAAGCCGCTATCCTCGATCAGACCAATCTACAGATTAATAGATTGGAGAGGTATAAAGATTATGAACAAATGGATCAGACTGGCGAAATCAGCCTTGGTTTAGATTTATATGCCGATGAAGCTAGTTTAGTCGATCCTGAACGAAAACACACATTGATTATTCGAGCACGCAATCGGCGGCTGAAGCACGAGCTTGAAGATTTATTCTTCAATACGCTTCGTTGGGACACATTCTGCCGTCCCACAGTCCGATACCTATGCAAATATGGTGATTCTCCGTTCGAGGTAATTCTGGACGCTAATCGTTCCGGCGTCTCTGCTCTTAAATTCATGAACGTCTACAATTTCACCAGAATTGAAACACGATATGGTGATCTTGTTGGATTCTTTTATATGGATGCAATTTGGCCGCGTCCAATGTTTCTTCATCCGTGGCAAGTAATGCATTTGCGGTTGACCAGCTTTGAAAACATCTACCATCCATATGGTCGTTCAGTGTTAGATGGCGGACGCAAGGCATTCAAACAATTGCGGCTGATGGAAGATGCTGCGTTGATTTACAGAATTACTCGTGCACCGGAGAAACGTAAATTCACTATTCCTGTCGGCATGATTCCGCCAAAAGAAGTGCCGGAATATATGCAGATGATCGCACGGAATTTCAAACGCCAGCGATTCTATAATCCAACTACCGGCACGTTCGACGAGCGATATTCTCCACTTATTCAAGAAGATGACTTCTTCTTGCCGCGTCGTCCAGACGGAACTGGTCCGGATGTTGACGTTTTGCCGGGTGCTGAGAACCTCGACCAAATTAAGGATATCGAATATTTCAAGAAGAAAATGGTGTCTCCAATGAAAATCCCGTTCGCACGGGTTGGAATTGGGGAGGGGGCTGGCGAAGCCAGTGAAAAATCGCTCTCACAATCACACTCGGAATTTTCGAAAGCTGTTCAATGGATACAACGTGAAGTTGCCACCGGATTAACCAAAATTGCTATCATTCACCTCGCGTTACGTGGATATCGTGTCGAAGATCTGCGTGGATTTGAAGTTGCTCTTACTGCAACTTCTGCGATGGAAGAATTGTATAGAATCGAAACATGGCAAACTCGCGTAGCTGTGATGGCCGATCTCAAGGATTTGGGATGGTTTCCGAAAGAATGGATTGTGACTCACTTTACCGACTTGTCTCCCGATGAAATTCAAGAATTGAAGGATATGGAGCAGACTGCTACGCAAAGTGGCAGCAGTGGTGGTGGCTTGGATCTTGGAGTTGGTGATGAAGCACCAACCCCACCAACTGATGCGGCTGATATTCCCACGGATGCGGCTGGTGGTGCTCTAGAAGACGCAGCGGGTGCTCTGGGGGCTGAAGCTGGTGGAGACACTCCTCCGCCAATTGAAGGATTCGATTATGCTGCTGAGAAACGCTTGATACTTGAACTCCGTAAACAAGGTCGCATGAATGAAGCCAAAGTTATCGTGGAGCGATGGGCGGCTCGGATAGGTCGATCAGCAGAAAAACCTCTGATTGAACATAGTAGCGGCTACGATTACATTTTGGCTTCCAAAGAACTCGATGGGTTATCGGGATCTCCTCCTACCCTTCGTCATGAAGGTAATGGGAAATCACCCTCTACGATTTTGGAAGAAATTTACAACCCAAACAAAGATAAAGAGTTACTCGTCGAATGGTCTGTTGACGAAGACACTCGCAATGACGCAATCAAAGAGATTTACGACGTTCTGATGGATGGATCGCTAGTAGAATCCGAAGAGGAAGTAACTGAAGTTACCGAAAGCGATCTTCCGTCAGTTGCCGTTAGTGGCCTTTAGGATTAAGACTAGCCCACACGCATTTGGTCAAAATTAGTAATAGTTAAGCAAGAAACGCTGCTGAACCAGTAGAATCAAAATCTACTATATTAAGGCAACGTGCTGATCTAGGAGCGAATTAGATGACATCGAATACAACCGGCCCGGTACGAATTGACAGTCGCAAATTCCTTGGTGCATTGAACGATTCTGCTCAGGCAAAAGTTGCCGTTTTCGAAGAGCGGATCGAACAAATGGGCCGCTCTGCTGGTAAACAGTGGAGACTAGCTGCTCTTCACGCCAAGCAACTTTATATTGAAGATGTGAATGCGCAACAATTCTTCATTGCAGAACACGTCCGCGAGGCCCATGGCAAGGTCACAATCACTAATATTAGACCTCTCGAAATTGTTGAAGAAGAAAAGCAAGGTCTGTTTGCTGAAACCTGCGAGAAATTGGTTTCGGCAATTGAAGAAAACGACCAAAAGGGCATGCAGGTTTCATTTGACCGCATGAAAGCCCAGCGATTCTCAGGTCGGGCTGTTCCTTACTCTGGTGCTGTTCGATGCCGAGATGGTGTTCTGCGACGCATCAGTATTCAACCGAACAATGTCAGTCTCGAAAACAATGTGCGGTCAAAACTGGTCGCTGTGATTGTCGAGAATCTGCGAGATCGCGTTCTTGTCGAGAACGGAACAGTCGTCTCCGGTTCATTCGGCGATGGAGAACCGATCTCGTTGCCTGTCACGAAATGGGCGGCACGAAAGCTGGTCGCTCGACGGATGATGGAAGCCGCCAAGAATGCATACTGGTCCGAAGGATTCCAAAACCGCGTCTATCACGCTGCCAGATTGGTGTCTGAAGCGAAAATCGACGACGCTGTTCAGGCTGTGACACCATTCTTAGAATCGATGGAGGAATTCACACTCCTCAATCGTGCTCAATTCCAGACATTGGTTGAGAACGCATTGGCTTCGAAAGCGATTTTCAACCAGCAACTGTGTGATGACACCGCTACGCTCTTCTTCAGAACCAATATGAAGCTGAGCCGCCGTAAGATTATCGATGAATGGAGAAATATTGCCAAGAAGTCGGAACATCCGGCGTTGATGGAAAATGTGCGGATTCTCGAAGAATCGAAGAATTTCGAGAGTGCATACCAGAAATTCTTGGCATTGATTTTCGAAACAATTTCAAACCGAGAAGTCGCCGCCGAAGCTTTGGCCACGACTTTGGATGTCTTGCGAAACAAGACTCCGAAAATTCGGGAGTCGCACGAATTGTCGAGCAAGTTGAGCAGCTTGATCACGCGGTTGAAGGACAAAAACTTCGACGATGCTGCGATCTATGAAGCCGAGGATTTGATCGCGACAATTCAAGAAGAGCTTGCTGCCGCCGACACACTTCAGGGATTCGATCAAATGCCACCTGGAGGTGGTCCGGCTGGAAGTGATGCTCTCGATCTTAGTGGCGATCTTGGGGGCGGCGGTGGTGCTCCTGTCATCAATATCAACTCTCCGCTGATTCAAATTGGTGGTCAGAGTTCTGGCGGTGGTGCCGGTAAACCGGGTGCTGGAGCCGCTGGAGAAGTCCCTCCGCCTTCGCCAGCCGGTGGTGACGAAGATCTGGATGCCCTGTTGGGTGCTGGCGGTGGTGCTCCTCCGGCTCCGGCCCCTGCTGCTGCTCCTGCTGCTCCTGCTGCTCCTGCTCCGGGTGCTCCTCCGGCTCCGGGCGGTGCTCCGCCGATGGAAGGCAAGTACAAGAAGAAAAAACCACTATCAGAATCCCGTCCTGTTCATTATGAGATGAAGAAGGACGAAGATGACGATATGCCGTGCGATGACGATGAGATTGAGGAAGGCTTAGATCCATATGCTATTCGGCGTGATGAAGGAATCGATCTCTCAGAAGGTGTTCATATCACTGATTACGGCACGCCGGTAATCACTGATGAAGGAGACCTCGAAAAGATCATCAGAATCATGCAGCGTTTGGCGACCGAAAATCGTCTGTCTGGTAAGCTTCTCGAACAAAGCCTTCCCAGCATGGCGAAAGCCTCGTTGAAAGCCTTGGGAATGCGAATCCCAGAAGGCAAGATGTCGAGAGCACTGGAACAGGTTGTAACGTGCTTTTTGGAAAGTGACGACGATAAGGGTGGTCCATTCCCTGGTGCCGCTCCGCCGTTCAAGAAGAGTGGTTCGGACGATTTTGTTTGTGATGATTCTGGCGATTCCGGCGATTCCGAGAAGCCATGGGAATCAGATGATTCGGACGATGAGGGTGTGGCCGAAGATCAGTACCGAAGCCCACGAATTACTCCACGCGGATATGGCCGTGCCAGCGTTGGGAAGACGACCAAGGAAAGCCGCATTAGATGGGGACAGGCACAGAAAGATGCTGTTCTTGGTGAATATGCGGGAGTTCGATTCATCTTCGACCATGGTGGCTCTGATGAATCTCTCACTCCTGTCATCTTGAGTGAAGACGGATCGGTTGAAATTCCAATTCCGAAAGCACTTTATGAAAGCGCGTTTGCCGCTGCGAAGATGAGCTACGGCGATCCGCGTGCATTCACCAAATGGATCAGTGAATCGATTGAGCAATTGCGTCCAATTGATGACGGTGAAGACAATGCCTTAAACGAGGCCATGGCGAAAATCACGACCGGTCCGGATGGAACGATATCCGTCGAAGTCTCTGATGATATCGATGTTGGAAAACTTGGAGCCGGTGGTGAAGGCGGCGATGATGGTATGATCGCCGACATGGGCGACTCCATGGATGATATGGGCGATGCCGGTGATGATACTTCCGGAATGTCGCCGGTCGATTCTATCAATGCTCCCGGAGATGATGCTGGAGACATGGGTGGCGATGATGATGCCATGCCAGACTTCGAAAATGGCGAAGATTCGATGGATGGAGAAGTCGCTGGTCCACCAGAAATGGGAGACGAGGAGGACGAGGAGGAAGAGGAGGAAGTGGAGGAAGAGGACGAAACCGAAGGAATGGTCGAAGATCAGGATGTGACCAGTCCATCGAATGCCAAATATACCAAGCACGTAAAGGATAATTTACGTGATATGCCAACTCCGAAGTTGCCGAAGGCCACTGACGACGAGTTAGAGGACATTGGTCCGACCGTCAAGAAGGATGATGGCACCGGAACCAAGCCGCCAACGGCGAAAAAGGGAGATTAGTGAATGTTGCCTAGCCGTCGATCATATGCCACGCTTATGGAAGAGCGTGGTTTCCCTGCCATCAATCGGGGATTAATCGCTGAAACTGGTGTTATTCCTACCGGTATGCAGCTTATCCGTGATGTTTTCCCATTCGAAATTATTGATCGGAAAGAAACAGTAACGGAAGACGTTAACGGCAAAGAAGTTCCAGTGATGCGAGTCACTGGGCTTTTCCAAATGGGCGACAAAGAGAACGCCAATCAACGCTTCTATCCAAGCAATGATGTTCTTGCTCCTGCTGTTCGGGGAATTCAAGAAGACGTTTCTCATCGAGCCGTGATGGGTGAATTTGACCACCCAGCCGATGCCAAAATCCATCTCGACCGCGTAAGCCATCTGATCACGAAAGTGTGGATGGATGGGAAGAAGGTATTCGGTGAAGCTGAAGTGCTTCACAAACTGCCTTGCGGTTCATACCTTCGCGGGTTGTTTGAACATAAAGTTCGAGTTGGTATTTCATCCCGTGGTGTGGGTGATATGGAAGTCGCGGAACACCATGGACATCAGATTTATCGCGTGATGCCTGGATATTCATTTGTGACGTGGGACGCTGTGGCGGAACCGTCAGTGAATGGGGCAATTCTGCAAATCCAAGAAAGCCTGAGTCGGCGGTTGAAACCAATTAAGGAATCCCGCAATCGATTCAGTCCGCAAGCATACCAAAATCTCTTGGTTCAAGAGATTGAAAGTTACTTCGGTTTGGACAAGCGTGGACCAAAGATTCCGAGCCGGTCTCGGAGATAACACTAAGTTTTCTATATTCGAGCAAAAATAACTTTCAGCAAGCTCGTGAGGAGTAGATTGTTATGAACAAGATCAAGACACTCTTGGAAAAGGCAGGTTGCAACCAGGACTTGGTTGGCAGCATCTGCGAGGCCCTTGAGGACTACAAGACAACTCTTCGTGAGCAATACGATTCTGACTACCAGAATCGTATCGAGCAGGCTAAGAAAGTCTGCATCGAAGAGACGGAAGCACACAAGAGAGAACTCGCTCGTCGAGTTCAGATCTTCTGTGAGACGAAAGCTGCTGCGATTGAGGCACAGCTTGCTAAGCAGTCGGCCCTTAGTGAGTCCGAGGCTGTTACCAGGCTTAAGAACGTTATGTCCCTCCTTGAGGGCATCGAGCCGAATGGTGAGCCAAATGGACAAGCTACAGCCGCGTTGGACAAGGCAAAGCTCAAGATCCAGCAGGTCAACGAGGAACGCACTCGTGCAGTCGAAGTTGCCAATCGCCAAGTAGCGATCTCCGAGAAAGCTCTCAAGGAGAATCGACGGTTGGCCGCAGAGAACGCACAACTCAAGCAACGCTTGGGTACGGTCTCTGAGTCACGCCAAACACAAGGCGGACGAAAGAGAATTGACGTAAGCCGTACTGCCACTCACCCGGTAACGACTCGTCAGACGCTCCTCGAAAATCAGGACCGACGCCAGCCACAACGCAAGGCTTCGCCTGTTCAAACCCAACCACAACGTGGGTTTAACATTGGTGACATTGCCGAGGGTATGGACGAAGACCTGATCTAACCTGTACCTGAATCGAATACTAACCAATAAGGAGTTTTAGCATATGTTACCAACGCGAAGCAGCCGTACTGCGGTGTCTGGCAACGCTCGTCGCCGTCATCTGGTTGAAGGTGCGGGAGCCGGTCGCCGTCCAATTACGGAAGAAACCGATTTGCACAAGGCATCAGTTTTTCACGAGTCCAAGAAGAATGCACTCGTCAAGAAGTGGTCCCCGGTGCTCAGCAAGTGCCGTGAAGTCACGCCGCAGAAATTCGGCTTGATGGCGGCAATTCTCGAAAACCAGTACAAGCACAACAATCCGGAAAATCGCTCGGTCATCTTCGAAGACCAGACGACAACCGCGAACATCGCCGATTTTACTCGGTTCGCTCTTCCGCTCATCCGGAAGTCCTATCCGAAGTTGATTGCTGACAATCTCGTCGGCGTTCAACCGATGAGCCAGCCAGCCAGCTTGATCTTCTACATCCGATATCGTTACGCTCTCACGAAGGGACAGACGGTTGCCGGAACGCAGATCATGCGTCAGAACACCGCTCAAGGCTCTGCCCGTCAGAACGGTTGGGCACTTGACCCGTATTACTCTTCGCAAGAAGTTCGTGGCGAAGACGCGACGATTGTCGGTGGCACAGTGATTTCAGCGACTCTGGCCCATCGCCCGGTTCTCGCTGGAACGGTCGTGGTCGAAGCATTCGCCAGCGAAGCCGATGCAGGCCCGAACTGCGATGACGCAGTGCCTTGCTTGCGAGTTACCTTCGATGCGGACGGCAGTCCCGATACCGTGTTGGTTGGTGACTGCACTGAGTTCACCGCTAACATCTCTGTTGATACGGTTACTGCTGGTGCGACAACCTTCAACCACACAACCGGTGCAGTTCAGATCACTCTGAGTGCCGGTGTTTTCCCGGGTGGAGCTGTCGCACGGGTGAACTACGAGTACGATCTCGAAGCCAACCCGTTCCAGCCGGAAGTTACGTTGAGCATCGACAGCGATTCGGTCGCTGCTATCACCCGCAAGCTGAAGACCTCTTGGTCGCTGGAAGCCGCTCAAGACCTGAAGTCGGTGCACAACATCGATGCCGAGAGCACCTTGACGGACTTGATGGCCGACGAAATGGTCGCCGAAATCGACCGCGAAATCATCAACGACTTGATCATTTCCGCCTCGATTCGTGCTGATCACAACTTCGCGACGGCAGCCGGTGCATCGGTCAACTTCACAGACCGCAACATCGCGTTGATGTACAAGACGCTCGAAGTCGCCAACATCATCCACCGCACCACTCTCCGTGGTCCGGCGAACTGGATGGTGATGAGTGCTGACATCTGCTCGAAGTTCGAGCAGTTGAATGACTTCCGTGCATCGGACGCCTTCACTACAGAAGGTGTGGATGTCGGCATCATGAACGTCGGCACGATCCAAGGCAAGATGCGGATTTACAAAGATCCGCTCTTCCCGAATTGCAAGATCCTGCTCGGATTTAAGGGCAGCAGCGTTCTGGATGCGGGCTACTTCTACGCCCCATACATTCCGTTGCTCAGCACGCCGACCGTTCTCGATCCAAACAGCTTCACGCCGAACAAGGGTATCATGACCCGATACGGCAAGAAGCTCATCGAAGACGGTGGTCTGTACTACGCAACCATCACGGTCTCTAACCTCTAATCGAGACCATTCGATCCGCATCAATTCGAGTGGCCCGGTTGACAACAACCGGGCCACTTTCGTTTATATGTATTGAAAAGCGAGGGGCAATTCCCTTGAGAATTATTCACGCAAATTTATCTTGGATGTTGCGTGACATCCTGAAAATACGACCTGTTACCCGTATGGAGATGATGCATGAAGAATTGGCTTGTAGCACTGTTAGCCCTAGTGGGCTGTGCTAGCCTTGCGGGTATTGCAACCGCGAGCGACGTTCAGTTTGTGACCGGTGGGTGCACTTCACCAGTTGTTGTGCAGCAGCAATTTGTGGCAAGCCCGTTTGTGATGCGATCATTCGTGTCACAGGTATTCGTTGCTGCTCCGGTGGTTCAACAGCAATATCTCGCGGCTCCGATGGTCCAGCATAAAATCGTCGCGGCTCCGGTTTTCGTTCAACAGCGATTCGTCGCGGCTCCGGTTTTCGTTCAACAGCGATTCGTCGCGGCTCCGGTGGTTACACGGCGAGTCATTCGCCAACGATCGGTCATCAGAGGCTTTTAAGCCTTCGTCCGACGTGAAGAGTGACAGCACTGACGTGAGACCCGGCCTAAAATGCCGGGTCTTACTGTATTTAGGCATCGTTTGGAAGTATTTAAAATCATGCGAGAGTCCAATCGAGTGCCACACGGATCAAGTTATGATAACAGTATCTGCCGGATATAAGCAAGAACGTGAAGCATATGTAGTAGGATTTGGTCTTTCTGAAGACAATCTTGTTGAATTGCGGAAATCCCGCCCCATCGCTGTTGCTAATGACCGTGTTAAACTTCCCCCACCTGGGTGTGATTTCGTCATTCTCGCTGTGAAAGATCGAGAAGCAATTCAGAATGAATTAGACACAATACTATCACGTGTCCCTGTTATGACGGATGCATCTGTTCCAGTCATGTACATTGATAATAGTTTCTATGTCGCTGTTTTGAGTAAATCTGATGGGCGGATTCTGTATGTAATCATACTCGATGATATATCTTACCAAAAGCTTCGAGATAAGGTATTTCTCACTTTTCGATCACGTTCCGTTGAGGGTAGTACGACTTCTATTGAAGTCATTATCTTCTGGGGACTAACCGAAGCTGAGATGAAACAGAAATTCGAAGAACGTGGGCTGATCTTCGACCCGAATATGAATTGATATATAAGGTACTATGGCTACCAATTTTGATGATATTACGTTCGACGCACAATCGCATACCTATAGGCTTGGTAATCAGGCTCTGATTCCTGTTACGTCCATTGTGAAATGGTTGACTCCAGAATTCCGTAGTGACGAAATGTTGGAAACAAAAGCCGCCACATCTGGAAGATCGAAAGCGGATATCCAAGCCGAATGGGATTCGAAGCGTGATATTGGATTAGACAAAGGTACGCGGGTCCACAATTATATCGAGAATGTTCTTGAAGGACGTGATCCGCGTTTATTGCTTTCTGTCAACGACCATTTACATGAAATGAAACAATTTGACATCGCCTGGGGGCGTATGTGCTCCAGATTGTCAGCGAAATTTGATCGTAAGGAGTGGACTGTTGGTGATGCTGAATTAGGTGTTGCTGGGCGAGTGGATGCTATTTTACGGATCGTTATTGAATCCGAAGAAAAGCGATGCTTGTTCGACTGGAAGACTGGGAAATTCATGGTTCGGAAGTATGCTCGTGAAACGATGCTTCCGCCATTTGATGATCTTCCATGTTGTGAAGAAATTAAATATAGTATTCAGTTGAGCCTATATCGCTTGATTATCGAACGAAATACCGATGAGCGATTATTCAATGGATTTATTCTACATCTCCCTGCCGAATATCAACACAATCTTTACAATGTAATCGATTTGCGAGAACGTCTTGAAACGTGGCTGCTTAAAATGCGGGCAGAAGGGCGTCTAGGCGATCCAGAGGGCGACAAGAAAGCCTTGCGAGTGGCTAAATCTCTGGATCAATTCGATGATGATATTCTTCGAATTCTGTCGCCGCAATCTCGCAAAAAATTGTTATTGAAAGCGGCGAAGTTGTTAAAGCGTGGCCAGCAATATTTTAATGAGCCGACATAGAAGAAGGCCGCTTTCACGACCTTCTTCTATGTCGGCTCATTAAAATATAGTGCATGAAACTTCGCACTATACTCGAATTCGTAGAACCTGAGATTAATGCGGCAGATCCCGAAGATTGGGAGGCTGCTGATCAGGCAGACCGTATTGCTAGCAATTCGGGAATTAGAATATCTCGGAATAAAGAGTTAACACTAGTCGCACAAGTAGGTGGCGAAGTTGTCGGGGCGGTTTGGTCAGCGTTCGAACGTGACGATGAAGCAAGTCAAGAATACGGAGAGGATGTATACCGCTTCGATTTTGACGTTGCAGTTGATCCAAAATCGCGAGCTATGGGCATGGCGTCTGCTCGGATTGGGCCAAAACTTATTGATGCTGCTTTAGACCACTACCGCTCACTGAAATCTGAATTTGGAAATGCCTACATCCGTGTGTATGTTGTGAATCCGAAATTAGCCGGTTATCTGGAACGACGTTACGGATTTGAACCGGAAGGACGTGGATGGTCTCAAGATAGTTTACATATGATTTATCACGGATAATCCGGGCGTTTGTGTATTTCGAGCGATCTTGTCTTTGTCGATTCTCAGATTTGTGATAATATTTGTCATTCGTTCAATCATAAATCCCAATAATACTGCCGCGTCTGGAAAAACGATCCTTTCGGCACTTGAATGGCTGATATCTAGCTCGTTCCACAGTTCAATATTCTGCATTACTGTGGTTTGATATCCTCTAATTACTCTGGCTAGACCACAAATATTCTCACATTGTATAGGATTTCGCTTGTGCGGCATGCTGGATGATCCGACTTGGTTTTCTTCAAATCCTTCTGCCATTTCTTCTATTCCGCTTTGTGATAATAGCCGAATATCGGTTGCAATTTTCGCGATTGCACTTGCCAATAATGCCCATTCATTCATGCGTTCTGCATAGATGCCACGGTGGATGATCTGCCCATCATACAAGCCTTCGACGAGATTCAGTTTAGACAGCGTGTTTATAACGACAGCACGATTGACATACTTTAGTGATCCTACACTATCCGCCAATCGTCCGTAATAAGCACATTTGAATGTTCCGTACCTGAGAATTGTGTGCAAATATGTATCGAACTTTTGGCTGAGTGGCATTAGTTCTGCGGCCTGCCCATGAGTTCGTCCCACGATCATAATTCCATCACACTCAGAGATTTTCTGCTTGAGTATAGATACGAGTGCTCGCAAGAGATCAGTGATAACTTCATTGCTGGCACGGATCATCATAGAAAAAGCGGTGTCAACAATGTCCGATGAAGTCAAACCATAATGCACGAATCGGCTGAATAATGGATCAGTTTCGTGTACTTTCGATTCGAGCCACTCAACGAATGCGACTACATCGTGTTTCGTTTGCATTTCTCTCGATTGGATGTCATCGATCCACGATGACTCGAAATGATCAGGGGCGAGAATGGAGACGGCTTTTAGTTCTGACAGAAATGATAATTCAATTTGCGTCCATACAAGGTATTTATTGCCAATGGACCAAATTTCTGAGATTTTTGGGTGATCGTATCGTGGTAACATTTTCTTCTCCGATAACTTTTTCTAGCTTTAAAACTTTGGAGAGGTCAGTTGAATGTATGTAATTTTTGATAATCTAACCGGGAAATATTATACCGGTAATGGTTGGAATGCTGCATTGAAGCTAGCTCTTCAGCAAACTAAACTTCGTGCTGAAGAATTAGCTGAATCGATGAATATGCATGTTGCTCGTGGATGGATCAAAGGCGAATTCGTGTTGATTGACTACGATTCAATAGATAATTGATGCTCCAACACAAACGAAACGAACGATGGGAACCGTCTGCCGACCAACTCAGGCAATCGATCAAGGAGCGGACATTACAGATACTTGGCGGTAGCTTAGAATTTCCTACTGATCATCGTCTTCGATATCTCCTTGATAATATTGAATGCAATCAATTAACTGCTGTTGAATTCGGATCATGGCATGGTTGGCATACCGCCACGCTATCCAGAAAGTTTCGGCATGTGATTGCCGTCGATGCCCGCCCCACCAATGTCGCATTTGCCCTATTGAGGCTAAAATTGTTGGGCATTAATAATGTTGATGTAGTTTTATCCGATGTTCAATCATTTGAATTTAACTGTGACGTTCTAGTTCATATCGGGGTTTTATATCATTTGTCATTCCCGATCAAGCATTTATACCATGTGTTGCCAAAATGTCATACTATCTGCCTCGATACCCATATTGGCGACGAGGACCGTCCTCATTTGACGCCATCATATGAAGTGTACAATGATGAGATATATTATGGCAAAAATTTCCCTGATGGTGACTGGGATGATGCGTTGAGTGGAGTTTGTGGTACTAGTTTTTGGCCTAATTTGGCTGAGATTCATCGTGTTCTTAATAATTTGCGATTCAAGATTTTACACGAACATCGGCATATGGTTGATCCTGGCCCGCGTGTGACTATTGTCGCTTCGAAACGATGCGGCAGGATTCTCATGTGAGTATGTGCCCTAAAAATGGTGACAAGGTCAAGTGAAATGTGTCACATAAAATCTCCAAATTTGCGCATAGCAAACGCCCCAGCTTGCGCGATGCGCTTCAACCGCTACGCCGTTAAGCTCTTGATCGAGTGCGTGCGCGTACTCGTGGAGTAACGTGTCAATCGCAGACAATGCCGACAAGTGTGTATCTACTTCAATAACAAAACGAATTATAGATCCATCGTTGTCGAGATATGTGATACAACTCCCACAGATTTTTTGCTTATTCAGTTTTTTACACACAATTCGCAAAGGACGTGACAACGGAAACTCACGCCGCAACTTTCGAGCAAGTGTTTTAAAATTGTTTTGCATATTGCGTGCCATAGTACCCTCCTTGGTATGGCTTGTTTAATTTCCGAGAGGTCTCCCGGTGTAACTGTTGATGTTCACCTGCATTCTTGCAATAGGTCCCTCACTGTGATCCCAAACAAAAGCCATTGCGCCTCGCTGTTGCCAGTTAAACGCTTTGATTCTGTGCCAGGCATTAGGTGGCGTCAGTGAGGGTAGGTATTCTACGCTGACACCTTGCTCCTCCATAATTACCGGACTACCTGAACCTTTACGGTGCTGGTCACCCAAGTGCCATTCACGAAAACAAGTCTTAGCCCATTGGTTTTTAGCTTCGTGAGCCATTAGTCCGGCTAAGCGAATTGGTTTAATGTGATGTCCATGGTCGAAACCTACCAAGTTTACCCCGTAATGCCAAAACTTGTACGGCGACGAATCCACAATCACGCTGACATTGCTGTTCTGTCGGTAGTATGCCCGCAAAACATGTCCTAAACTAAAAGAAGAAACCTGATCATGGTTTCCGCTAATTTGAATTACGCGAACAGGAGCTACCTCAGAAAGACGTTCCACGATCGCGATTCCAAGCTCAATAGCTTTCTCGTACACCGTAAAGTACGACACGCCTTCTGGCTGTAGTGTTCCTTTCGTTGTCGTGTGCATTAGATTGTCGTGGTGCATAAAGTCATTGCCAAATGGAAAGACAATTTCTTCAAAATCACCATAACTAGCTGCACGTTCAAGCAACCGATCGACAGTCCACATACAAAGCTTAGAACACTGCGATAAATCCCAAGAGTGATCGCTTTCACCCTTAAAACAAAGCATGCCAAGGTGCGGGTCCATCAAAGAAACTTCTAAAGCACGCCGCGTTTTGGATGAACGTCCTTTAGGATACTTAATGCGTGCGCGGAACGGTCCGTGCTTAGACAACTTGTCGAGCAAACGCTCTACCGCGATCTTTTCGTCTCGCTTGCGACGCAAAAGAACTTTAATCTGCCGCAAGCCAGTTTTGTAGATACCGCCGTCTGATTTTCCTCCGGCTTGTTCCCAGACGTTAGTAATGACTTGATCAATCTCAAAAAGTGCGAGATCAATTCCGGATTTTAAAATCAATTCTTCGTAGGTGTGAATCTGTTCACCAAAATATTCAATCTCAGTGACAGCACCTTTTTCTTTGATGTTTACTTTCTCTTTTGCCGAAACAGTGTTGCCCGACTGCAAGTCTTTTCGCAATCGATCAAGAAGTCCCGACTCTTTTAGTTTATAAAACACACAACCACGCGAGACGTTCATCTGTCTTGCGGTTTCTGCTAGATTGCCTTTATTAGCTAAAGCTAGCGAATACAACTCCTGATCTGTCAACTTATTGGCACGTTCGGCCATTGTTTATCCTCCATGACGCGACATTGTCGCAACTTTCTTTAGTTTTGGGTTGGATTAACAATCTGGCACAAAATTAATGGACCGTAGCTCAACGGTTAGAGCAGGGGACTCATAATCCCTTGGTTGTCGGTTCGAATCCGACCGGTCCAACTTGAGGAATCATTCGTTCAATTTAATCGAAAACTAGCAACGATTGGTAAGCAAGATTCAAGCATGATCCAATGTGTTGGACCAGCGACGGTTATAAGGACACTATTCGATATTGGCAGACCGGCAACAAAGACCTGGATATTCTGCTGAAGGGCGTTGGAGAAGTCAGTGAACAAGTATGTCTAGACTTCGGCTGCGGAATAGGAAGGCTGACTATTCATGCCAAAGAAGCATTCAGGAAAGTACATGGAATTGATATATCAAAAACGGTTATTGATATAACCAAGAATAACGAAAGTGATTCATTAGACACCTGAGTATATAGAAATTGTTCGACTCTTGTTAGATTTACAGAAATCATGATCCACGAGTTCAACAAGCCAATACCTGTAGTCGTTGAAGGTAACAAAACAGGTTATGCAATTTATGTCCAATCTTCAGGCATGTTTGAGAATGATGTGTGGTGCGTCGTCCATTGTGATGGCGGAATAGTTAGACACTACACTACTGACCAGATCAGGGTTTACCAAAATCTGACATTTAATATCAAGAAATCAGGTGGTCAGACGCAGGAATGTCAAACATAGCATTGGAGGTTACTATGACATTCAAAGAGCGATTCGTTGTTGGTCTCGAACAACCCTGAATCGCTTTGGCTACCAGAGATGCACAAATGGGCCGATGTTCATGAAGGATAATTATGTCAGATCCCATATGGGTCGGTTCTCTCGACGATATTCGACATGGCGAAGCTGCATTAGCGGCTATCAAAGAACAAAGTGACGTCGATCGCTGGGTCGATGGTCAAGGTATCATTCAAGTTGATAGAAATAGATGGGAAGCCGCCCAAAAGTTCGAACGACAAGGCTGGATGAACGCATGGGCCTCTGATTCTGATGATCGCAGCCGCGAGCACCACCAATTGTTTGATGGCTATAATGCAGTTCCACCAAATCTTGGTAACATATTAGAAGTTGGCTGTGGTCCGTTCACTCAAACGCGGACGATCTTATCTGCCCGCTCTGCAACTTCGATTACTCTACAAGATCCGTTGATTAACGACTATCTTCATCATCGGCATTGTAGTTATACCAATCGCCGATTGCATGATATTCCGGTGACGTTAGTCCCAATGATGCTTGAGTATTTCACACCACCGGAAGAATTCGATACTGTGGTGTGTATCAATGTTTTGGAGCACACCATGGACGTGAAAGTGTGTCTTCAACATATGCTCGCGGCACTGAAGCCGGGCGGAATATTGATTTTTGGGGAGCGAATTTACGACGACTTCGATCCTACGAGATTATATTGTATCGGGCACCCCATTCGGATTTGCAAAGCGATTGTTGACGAATTCAAAAAGAATTTCAGGATGCTTTTTGAGCGTAGTGATAATGGCTATTTCATAGGTCAGAGATGAGTCTCTTTGACATATGAACCAGTGGGCACTTGTTTTAACATACTCGCTCCACGTGTTAGGAGCGTATATGAACCTTTTCATACTGAATGTTGATCCACGTCAAGCGGCTATCGAGAACTGCGATAAGCATGTTTGTAAGATTATCCTCGAAGCCGCCGATATGTTGTGTTTAGCTCATTGGCACTTCGATTTTCCACGCATCGCACAAGCCCCGCAGATTCTTAGAGAATCTCGAATGGTTGTCAATGACAAGGGCACCCATCGGTGCGTTTGGCGGTATCGCCCCCAGAGTCAGAATAACAATCATGTTAGTGTCTGGGTCCGCACGAGTCTTGAAAATTATCGTTGGACAGGGCAGCATGGTCTGGCACTTTGTGACGAATATGAACGTCGCTATGCACACACATTGCGTAAGAAGGGTTTACTGCATCATCAGACCCGACCAATTATGGAGTGGTTCGCGAAGAATGAACCACCGATCCAGTCTGTTGACAGAACGCCTTTTCGCCAAGCGGTAGCAGAAGATTGCTACAATTCCGACATTGTTACTGCATATCGTGAATATTATGTGAGATACAAGGTACGATTTGCTAAATGGCGATTGGGTAATGTACCAGAATGGTTTACGGATGGTGTAAGGGCAAATCTTACTTCTTTTCCATCTTCCGCAACTTAGTATAAATCTTTCGGATTTTCTTTGAGATGATCTTTCGCGATTTCTTTGGCGACTCTGCTGTCTGATGTCTGTTCTAATTTGGTTTCGATTCTCATTCGAAGTTGTTCGGGATCGAATTTACGTAGTCGCATAAGCTTATAACGAAACGTCTTCATCAGTCAAATAATAGGTAGCTCCGAAACCCTCACGAAATCCGTGCTTTTTATAGATTTGGGCAGACCCTTCCGTCGAAGATAGGTACAATCCAGCCCCATGGTCTGCGGCTACGGACTTTAAACCTCTTATGACTTCTGATCCAATTCCAGGATGGGCGGTTGCTAAACTTCCTATTCTTAAATAATCGCCCTTGGGCATCCCTTCAGAGTCTCCATGATCTGGTGCTTTCCAGAGACTAGCCACTCCTACAAGCTTGCCGCTGTGATCTCTAAATGCATGAACATCGAACCATTTCGGAGAATCACCTGTGGCAGCCGATAGGGCTCGTTGCAATCTTTCTCCGTCTGGAAACGAATTTAGAATTTCATATACGATTGTTCTTCCATCTAACACTTGACTTCGAAGCCTATTTTCATCTATTATTCGTAGTCGCATACTGGCCCGTTTCCTATCCTGGGCGGTCACACTTATGCCGCTATCAGCTAGAAACCAAGGCTACCCGGTTCTAAGCCGGGTAACGGTGGGTTCGAATCACCATAGCGGTATACGTGACTGCAACTCAGCGGTATTAGAGCACCGCCTTGATAAGACGGGGGTCGTTCGATCCGGACCAGTCGCACTAGATGGTTTTACGCCGTGGAAGATGCTTAGTTTTAGGTCGTGGCTTCTTCTTCCCGAACTTCAAGCCATGAGGACCGGGGGTTTGGGATTCCACGACTTCAGACTGCATTACGGGTGATTCAACAACCGGCTCAACTGCGGCTGGAGCTTCAGTAGGGGGAATTCTACTAACCGGTTCTTCGGCGGGAGGCAATTCAGGCTCTGGTTCGCCCTTTGGCTCTGGTGGGGGAGTTCGTGTTTCTGCCACTTCTTGTGGCTTCTCTTGCGTCAGAACGGGATCGACGGGCTTCTGGGCCTCTTCGGTCTTAAGTGGCTTTTCGGACTTCGGAGAAGCCTCGACGAGCTTTTCGGTAGCCGGTTGTTCGGCCACGACAGGCTTTTCGGACTTCGGAGAAGCCTCGACGAGCTTTTCGGTAGCCGGTTGTTCGGCCACGACGGGCTTTTCGGCCTTAGTAGCTGGCTTATCGGAAGATTTTTCAGTAGGTTTCTTGGTTTCGTCCATTAATTCCTTCTCCTGTATAATAGATTTGCCCATGTACATGTGGTGGAATGGTAGACACGCTGGTCTTAGGAGCCAGTGCCGTAAGGTGTGAGGGTCCGAGTCCCTCCGTCCACACTATTTAAGTACCGTCAGCCGCAAGGCTACCATCGTGGAAATATCACGAAGGCGATGATCGTAGCCACAGTCCTTACTAAAGGCTCATAATGGTCGTGTGGTGGAATGATAGACACGGGGGTCTCAAAAGCCGCTGATCGTAAGATCGTGAGGGTTTAACTCCCTCCTTGACTATTATAGGGCGTTTAGCTCAGTTGGTAGAGCATCTGCTCGACACGCAGAAGGTGCACTGGTTCTACTCCAGTAATGCCCACTGTATTTTACGGAGGGTATCCGAATGATCAGGAAGCCGTTTCGAAAACAGCCGGGTCGAAAGGCTTTTAGGGTTCGAATCCCTTGTCCTCCGCTTGATAGGTGAATATGTACGCAATATTATACAATGATGCTCAATTAAAAATCGCTGATATTCACGCTGAATGTGGGCATGAACGATGGGTGCCCTTAATGGTATATCGTCCAATTGATGATCCAGGAGGTCTACCCAGACTAGTCCTATTTGATAATAAGGACTCAGCCTATCGGTTCGCGAGGCGCAACGTGACTTCTCAAATGGAGAAAAAAGGATGGCTGCGTGGATCGGTATTTCTGACACGAGAAGACATTGAAGCAATCAAAGCACGTGGATGGATATTAGACATATTCCAATGGCCTCGGAAAATCATTGGAAATAAAGATTTATTGGTGAGCTTTGAAGTTCACGAATTCGCTGGCCGAGTAGATGTGAGACATATCCATGGTAAAACACGACCAGAGCTTCCCAAATCTGACGATCTTTGATGATTTCTTGCCGCCAGAAGAACTCGCGTATTGGAAGGAACGAGTCGAAACCGGCGAAGAATCGGTCTGTTTATACGGGGACGACATCAAAAAACACGGAATTATATAAGAGATGTCGAGAATTAGTCGGTCAATCCGACAGATGGTTCATTGCGATCTTCGATAGTATTGAAATGGCGATTGCCTCTTGAATATATTTCGTGATTATGACCGGATGGTGGAATGGTAGACACTAGGGACTTAAAATCCCTTGCTCTGTAACGGGCGTGAGGGTTCGACTCCCTCTCCGGTCACTGAATCTGGAGGGTATCTGAATGGTTAGGAAGCTGAAAGCGTACTACAAGCAGTACACGGCAGTACACGTTCCACATCGATTTATCGCGAGTTCTGTCATTTCGTCACCTCGTGATCTATAATATATATCTGTTATGTCTATATATTCTACACAGAGGCGAATAAACAGCAAGTCATTAGAAGAAATGGGGTCGGGCTACCAAAAATTAATTATCGTCTAGGCGATCCAGAGGGCGACGGTCCTCATTATAATCTGGTTAATAATCATAATCTGGTTCATAATCATAATCGCCGCCAGACAGCTTATCATATTCTTTCTCGATAACTGTCGCTTCCAATTTTTCATGGAAGTAGGCTACGGCTGACTTTTTCCAGATTTCCAATTGTTCTAGAGTCGGTTGGATTTCATTGCCGTCTTCATCGTATCCGACGACATCCATATTGGTGATTTTGCCGATTTGCACATCGGGACTTTCGGCGGGTGTTTCATATGTGGCTGGATACCAGCCGCCGCTGATGTGTACCTCATAGGTATAAATAACGTGGCCGGTAGTCCCCGATGCGTCTAACGGGACTTCTTCATCTTCGTAAGTCCCTTCGCCGCCGCCAGTGTGAGTTCGTTTGTTACCGTATCTTCCCATCTCGTTGACGACAGGAGCACTTTCGATCAAGATGTCTGGATCATAGGTGAGCATACTTGCCACTAGATCCACCACATTTTTTTCAACTGGCTTTGGCATAGCGATCTCCTAGTTTTAATATTTTTGCGTCTAGGTAAACATAGTGTATGAAGCTGAAACTCATTACCGAAGGTATATCGTACTTACCAAATTCTGGAGTCGATCTTGCTCAAATTGAGCAACGACTCCAGGGTGAGGCAAAGGTCAATCAAATTGATTTGATGCAATTTCTTGAGGCTAATGGTACGTTTGTATTCCAACCGCAAGATTCTCCAAATGATATTATCAAGATTGAACCATTTCAAAAATCTGTTAATCTCAATATAGCTCCTACCGACCCTGAAGCCCTAGAATCATTTCAAGGGGCACGGATATACTATGCATATCGTGTGGCTGATCCCGCAGACATCGACCTCGATTTCTACAAAGCAAAACAAGAACCGCCGATTTTACGAGCCCTTAGTGCTATTTCTCCACCACGAGGAAAATTCAGAAGATTGAATAATCTTGATTCTCTGTCAGCAAAACACCAAGAATTATTGAGAGACCTAAATAGTAAATCGGTTCAATATCACAACGATGCCCACCGTGCACAAGTACACGGTGAATTGCAGGGTGACATTGATGTCATAAAACAAGTCGAAGGACTGCTGAAGACAAATGGAGTGGAATCAGTCGATGGCCTGAGAAAAATACTTGCTAAATCAACTCGCCGATATAATACAGGCAAGAAAAAACTGTTACCGGCTCTTAAAAATGCTCTTGGGCATATTATTAAACATCCACGCAATGCACATGAAGCTCAACTGCGTACTACTATATTGGATCAGATTATTAACAAAGTCAATGTAATCGGACAGTGGGGCGATGGGCACGATGTTTTCCCGGACATTATTGCATACCCAACTTCGACTGTTCGTGCTGGTGAGACTCAAAGTTTCAATCAGGAATTCGCGAATCGCATCTCTGAAGCATATGGTGGTGTTCCGGTAATTGAAATTGCCAAACGGCCCAGAGAAGACACCACCGATTACTTCGAATCGACTATTGATCGTGCTGCGCTTCAGCGATTTGCAAATACTATACATAACAAATACTTAACGACGCCGCCAGGTCCGGCGTTAGCGAAAAAAAGGCAAATTACCAGGAAGACACAATTAAAATATTTGGGGGCAGTTCGATACAACGAAACGATACTCCCAACTGATCCTAGATGGCCTAAGTTGTGGGCTGACAAAGAATTTGCGAAGCTTCAGAAGGGGCTAGAACGTACGCCGGTTGGTCTACAGCCAACTTATAAATCACTTGCCGGACCATCCGGCAGCATGGGATCTAAACGGCGATACGTACAATTATTTGGGAAAAGTGCCGGAGTATCCCAATATAATTCGGATGATCAGCTACGAGGGAAAAATGTCTTAATTGTAGATGATAATATTCAGTATGGCGGAACCATGGAAACGCTCCACAAATTAGTGAATGAAGCGTCTCCACAGAGTATAACCGTCTTTGTTCCGTTTTATTTCGGAAAGTTCTAGGCAGGTTATTCATCGGCAAACCATAATACCATATTGGTAAGCCATGATTGTAATTCATCGAGGCTGTTCGGATTTAGATCGACCGTATGTGCGCACATACGAGATTCCTACCGTGAATTCTGAACCGCCGAGATTCCTACCGTGAATTCTGAACCGCCGAGATTACTGATGACTGTGAATAGCGATCATCATAGAGTCCGATTTTTGCCAGCAGCCCTGTGATTATAGCCTTCTCTGTGTTGGTTCGTGGCATGTCGGGGAATCGGTGGCTGTACATGTTGGTTCAATAGGGTAAAGACTTGAAGTAGGAATGCCTGTACGAAATCTCCAATACCAGGGCTAGTCTTGTCAGAATTTCCTGCTATGTTCAGGATTTTGATATCGTTCTCGATGATCCAGTTCGACACATCTTCAGGCGTCGTGGTTTCACGTCTAACGTCAATCGACAGGCTCGGTTTGCCATATTGCCGAATCATTTTCGCGGTGAGTTGTTCTCCCGGTGACACGAAATTCGACGCGAACCGTATAGTCCCATCTGATTCTTTCACATTTAGAGCGGTGCGTGGTGGGTATTCAGGGCTTTCGTGTTCTTTGATGCCGTATTGGTAAGCGAACTCTGGATGAGACCCGTCGTGTGCCTTGAAGCCTTTCGGCATCCATCCACCGGTCTTTAACCCGGCTGTAATAGCCGCGTCCAATCCCGCTCGGTCGGCTCCGGTCTGCCCTCCAGAAATCACTTTGGTTAACATGTGGGACCTCCGTTAGTGTTGTTGCATTGTTTACCTTTATTGTTAAATACAGTCTATTTCTGAATGAAGATGTGGTAGTCAGAATCTGCCGTCTCCCACTAAGGAACAAGCATGTACGATGATAATGGAATGGACGACGACGCTCCGACCAATGATTCAGAATCGACAGAGGAGTCAGAATCGACAGAGAAGTCAGAATCGACAGAGAAGTCAGAACCGGCAGAGCCGAAAGAAAAGCACTGCGATTACATGGTGGGTTCCGGGTTCGATGCGTACCCAAAGATTTATCGCATCGCGTTTCGAGTATATGGTGTCGATTCCGCAGGCGTCAAGCATGTTGTAGTTGAGGTTGATCGGGCTTACATGGTTGGCGTTGATGTTGAGGATATTGTCGCTCAACTCAAATCAGATCACCTCAACACCGAATTCAATGATCATGATGGTGAAGGGATGTACCATATTATTGGGCAACAAGTCGTCGTACATTCTGTGCGATACATGGGGATCTTAAACCATATGACGAGCAAGGCCAAGAAGATGTTCGAGATCCCAGACGACGAATTGGACGATCTAGAATCCTAAGCCGATTTCGTAGGTTGGTTTAGATATATAGGTTTTGAGGCGGCGAATACCGCAGCAATGCGTTTGTAATAGATCGACAATGTGTGCTACATTGTCAACAACTCGGACATGTCTGGGTGAAAGGTCTCAAATTATCGACCGAATGATGTGATAGTCAAGGGTTTGGGGCACGTAAAGCGTGCTGCAAACCATATATAGACCCATGAAAATCGCGGTCTGTACATTATTTCGAAATTGTGTAAATGATGTGCTCCATGCCTTTCGCCAACGCGGGGCTTGGAAGCAACAATTGGGCAATAAATATGACATAGTTCATGTGTGTCTCGAAGGCGACAGTACCGACGCGACCTACGAAACTTTAGAGCAATATCAAAAAAATTTCAATATTGTTTTAATCAAAAAAGACACTGGCAAACCCCATTATCCTAGCCATGCTATCACAGATCGCTTAATAACACTTGGGCAATTATCGAATATCGCCTTAGAACGAGCGATGGAAGAAAATCCATCATATATTTTATGGCTTGATTCTGATGTTACTCTACCAAAAGATTATATTCCACGATTACTTGCTCATAATAAAGATGTCGTCGCTCCGATGTTCTTCTTTGAAAAGAGCTGTTATTTTCGCGACACATGGGGATACCGAGTAGGCGAAACATTATTCACAAATCGATATCCATATTGCAAGACGTATCGCAATAATGAATTATTTGAAGTCGATAGTGTCGGACTGCCGTTGATCAACGCGAATGTGATTAAGGCCGGAGCACGATTTGGTAATGAAGAAATCGTAGACCTGTGCCGCTCAATAAGAGGACTTGGATTCAAGATTTTCGTTGATCCGTTGGTGGAAGCAACCCACCCACGACATGGTACAATTGTTCCGACAAACCACGAGAGACATGAGAGATAATCATGGTCGAGAATCTAATGCACGACGGAGTCTTTTTTGGATACATCTATACTGGAAACGTGCCGGACCAGACCACATTTATCACACCAAATGAATGTCAGCAACAATCTGGATATATCGTCTATCCGAAGGGTTCGGAGATACAAAAACACTATCACAACCCAGTAGAACGCCACTTACACACGACTACCGAGGTACTGTTAGTTCTCAAAGGTTCGTGCTTCGTTGATTTTTATCAAGATCAAGAATTTGTATTCAGCCGTCAGTTGCATGCTGGAAATGTACTTATCATAGTAAATGGCGGCCATGGATTCCGCGTAACTGATGATTTGGTCCTGTTCGAGGTCAAACAAGGACCATATACCGGGCTTCAAGAGAAGGTTCGATTTTAATGATTCCAGTTAATACACCAGTGATTGGGCATCCTGAGAAAGAATATGTCGCTCAATGCATGGAAAGCGGCTGGATATCATCGGTGGGCCGCTTCGTTCCAGAATTTGAAAAATCATGGGCCAATTATTGTGGGTGTGAACATGGTATTGCCGTAACCAATGGTACCCATGCTTTAGAACTTGCTATAGCCGCCCTTCAATTGCCCAAAGGCAGTGAAATAATCATTCCGAGCCTCACCATCATTTCGTGTGCACTTGCCGCAATTAGAAATGGACTGAAACCGGTTCTCGTAGATGCTCATCCATATACGTGGTGCATAGACACCGACGCCATCGAAGCCGCGATTACGCCCAACACATCAGCTATTATGGTTGTGCATATTTATGGCTACCCTGTCGATATGGACAGTATTCTCACGTTGGCCGCAAAGCACAATCTAAAAATCATCGAAGATGCCGCCGAAGCCCATGGTGCGGAATGCTTGGTGCGGCAAGAAAAAACGTGGAAACGTTGCGGGAGCATAGGGCATGTCGGATGTTTTAGTTTTTATGGCAATAAAATAATAACCACTGGCGAAGGTGGTATGGTGATCACCAATGACAAGACATTGGCTGATCGCATGCGGTCAATTCGAAATCTGTGTTTTGGCGAAGGTGAGAATCGATTTACGCATGTAGGAATTGGTAATAATTTCAGAATGACGAATATTCAAGCCGCGATAGGGCTTGGGCAAGTATCTCGTATTTCTGACATATTGCGACAGAAACAATTCGTCGGCACATTTTACCGCCAACAACTTAAGGATCTTGGGGTATACCAATTGCCCCCAGAGTCGCCAGACGCGATCAATGTCTATTGGATGTTTGGGCTGATTAGCTGTGATCCACAGCGTCCGGCGTCGTACTTCATCAAGCAATTACGAGATCGCGGGGTTGAATCTCGCCCATTTTTCACCGGATTACATCGTCAACCGATAGGCGTTGGTGGTGAGTTTCCAGTCTGCGATAAATTGTCGAAGCAAGGCTTTTATATCCCATCCGGTGTTGGATTAACGATTTCTGAACTTGTTTCCGTGTGCTCAGCGTTGAGGGAACTCGCATGATTTTCGGTCGCAACTATGCTGATTTGTATGACTTGCTTTACACGGATAAACCGTATGAACAGGAAGTAGAAACTATAGATGCACTTATTTCTAAATATTTGGCAGACCCAGCCGCTGTTGAAATTTTAGATGCTGGTTGTGGTACTGGTAATCATAGTGTATTTCTGTCGAACAACAGCAGATATTCGGTGGTCGGATTGGATAGATCCGCAGGAATGCTTGATAACGCTAAGAAGAAAATTCCGGGCATGCGGTTCGTAGAAGGAGATATCGCAGACTTTGATTTACACGAGACCTTCGATGTAATGTTGACGATGGCGGCGGTCTTGGGGTATCAAAACAGCAACGAAGGAATAATGAATGCGTTCCGATGTGCTCGGAAGCATGTAAGACCCGGTGGATTGTATCTGTTCGACGTTTGGTATGGCCCGACTGTCTTGCAGACCGGAGTCGGAGAACGCATTAAACGAATTGAGGGTGATGGCGTAAAATTTTTGCGGCTATCAAAAGGCACATTACATCAGAATGAGAATGTGTGCCATGTTCGATACCAGATTTGGGACAATCATGGCAATGAATTTGTGGAAGACCATTATATGCGATTCTTCTTCCCAATGGAGATTACTCACATGTTGAAGTTAAGTGGTTTCCATGTTCTGAAGATTGGGCAATGTCCGAATATATTTGAAGAACCCGATTTTGATTCTTGGCATATGATGATCGCTGCACGAGCGGCTTGACAAATATATCGTATGCGAACTTTATACGACGACACATTTGCTAATCTCAACATTGTGACCGAACAGGAACTAGCTCAGTTCACTGTGACGGGGCAAAATGTTGCATTGATTGTCATGGTCAATGTTGACAACATATCCACGTCTGGCGGGGAATATGCGGCGAAGCTGCGAATTGACAATCGTTTGGTCGTTCCGGATCGAAAAGTATTAGTCGAGGCCGGACAGTCTGCGGTATCGTTCCAAAGCCGCGATATTGTACTTTATGAAAATGGGGTTCTTAAGATCAGTCTTCAGGGAATGCCCAGCGATACCAATGTCAATGGTCGATTGCTAGTAATTGATACTAGCCCGGTTACAGTTCAAGAGGATGTCGAAGAAGCGATTAGCAAGCTCAATGTGACGGTGAAGCCAGAAACGAAAGTTTTGGGTGTATGCAAGCGTTCTGTGGTTGCGATGCCTAAGATCAAACGCAGCGCGGCAGCACAGGCAAAGTTAAGTGCCGGGGGCGGGTCAATTGGCAGCACAATGTCTAAAGAGCCACGTGGTGCATTTTGAGATGCCTGGGATTCACTGGCCAATCGTGGATGGCATGTTTGCTCTCTCCATTGCGATCATAATTAACGCGATGACAGAATTCTACGCAGTGATTGCTTGGGCATGTGGACTGATCATCAACAGCGTGCACAAATCGTGCAGTCGGGATATTAAATATGGCAATCACAGCATTTCCCTTTAGCGCGGTCCTCGACGTGTCGGCAAACACGCTGCTTGGGAACAATACGGGCAGTGCTGCAGCAGCTATCGCACTGACGGCAACGCAGGTGCGGACGCTGCTGAGTGTCTACACGTCGGCACAGGTGGATACATTGCTAGCGGCATATCAACCGCTTGACAGCGATCTGACGGCAATCGCAGCCCTGACGACTACCGCATTTGGCCGATCACTACTGACGCTAGCAGACGGGCCGGCGACTCGAACAGCAATTGGTGCAGGCACATCGTCGTTTAGCGGAGCTTACGGGGATTTGAGCGGGGTTCCTGCGACGTTCACGCCGTCGAGCCACACGCACGGCAACATCACAAATGCAGGAGCAATTGGCGCAACAGCAAGCCTGCCAATCATTACCGGGGCGTCTGGTGTTTTAACGGCGGGGGCATTCGGCACAACGTCCGGCACATTCTGTCAGGGCAACGACAGCAGGCTATCGGATTCACGCACGCCGACAGCACACAAAACAAATCACGAAACAGGCGGCAGCGATGCACTGACCGCAGCCGACATCGGAGCAGCAGCCACAAGTCACACGCACGCAGCATCAGACATTACCAGCGGCACGATTGCTACGCCGAGACTCGCTAGTGGCACGGCTGACGCGACGACGTTTTTGCGTGGTGATCAGACGTGGGCAGTGCCAAGTGGTGGCGGCGGCGGTATTACAAGCTTGAATTCGCTGACGACCGCGACGCAAACATTTGCGGTCGGCACGACGGGTACCAATGTTGCGTTTTCGTCGGCGTCTGGAGTTCACACCCTGAACATTCCCGACGCATCGGCATCCGCAAGAGGAGTCATTACTACAGGCACGCAGACTCTTGCAGGCCGAAAAACACTGAGCGAGGTGCATGTTGTTGGTTCGAGCAATCTCACGCAAATCGACATCACACCGGCAAGCGGGCAATCGGTCAATCAGCAAATTTGGCGCACAAGTGCCGGTGTGTCTGTCGGTGTCATTGATTCGGCGGGTCGTCCTGTATTTGGGAGCGGCAGTTGGACACTGAACAGTGCGTTCCATGCTGTCGCGTGGTCTGGTGCTACAATTGGTTGGGCATCAGCTGCGGTGACCGGAACATCAACACATGACACTGGGCTGGTGCGTGATGGCGGTGCAGGGCTGGTCGGTCTGCGAGCGTCTACAACAGCACATACCTTGCGTGTCTATAATACCTACACCAGTGCTACCAGCCATGAGCGGCTGAACATTGCGTGGGCATCCAACATCTGCACCATTGAGACTGACAAAGGCTCTGCAGGCGGCACGCTGCGAGGTCTACGCATCGGCGGGTCTGCGTCAGCATTGGTCGGTATGTATGGTGCGACACCGATTGAGCAACCGACGACAGCGGTGGACTCGGCCAGCCATGAGCTATTTGCTGGCAACGCGCTCAGCGATGCTGACACTTTCGACGGCTACACAATCGCGCAAGTGGTCAAAGCCCTGCGCAACATTGGAGTTCTTGCATAATGCCATTACCAGTACCAGCAATACCAAAAAACAGAGCGGCAGAGTATGCCGAAAACATCATTATCCGAGCCAATCAGGCTGAGGAAAATGTTATTAACGAATTCATTGCCGCGTATCAGCACACTTGGGGCGTGAATCAACTCGGTGGCGGCAGCATTCATACTTGCCAGCAAATGCAAGACATCATCGATGCAATGCCACCGACTACAGTGTTACTGTTGCTCGGTATGGGTCGGCAATTTGTATCAACATACGGCACAGTTTTGCCCGTCGAATATCAAAAAGCAGCTTGGTCGTATGAAATGGGTCAAGACGACAGAATCGTGATCGGTGAACTACTGCCATTATGGCAATCGGCATCAACAGAGGCGACGTAATCAATGGCAACGCAGACAATCGAATTTGCAGCCCCATCCGGCCAGACAATCACAGCAAAACTATTCGCTGCGGGGTCTGATACGATTGAGGCAACAGCAGGCAGCGTCACAGCCAGAACAAATGCCACGGGCGTGTACGTCGCAACGGTGACGAGCACACTCGCAGGCGTGTATCGATTAGTCGCTACAAACCCAGCCGGAACGCTGCTCGCTCAGTGGTGGGTCAGATTAGCGAATGCCGATGGCACTTACATCGCATATGAAACCCCAAACGCTGACTATCTTGATGCAACAGTGAGCAGCAGGCTCGCAACCTCGGGCTATACAACACCACCGACAGCGGCAACGAATGCAACGGCAGTCAGAACGGAATTGGCAACCGAATTAGGTCGCATCGACGTAGCAGTCTCAACGCGATCAACATTTGCCGGTGGTGCTGTAGCGTCGGTGACTGCAGGCGTCACAGTAAGCACAAACAACGACAAAACCGGCTACGCACTGATTGCAGTAACCGGACTCGGTAATCAGACGGCAAACATCACAGGCAACGTGAGCGGCTCCGTGGGCAGCGTGACGGGGGCCGTAGGAAGCGTGACGGGGGCTGTAGGCAGCGTGACAAACAGAGTCACGGCAAATACGGATCAATGGAACGGCGTGACTGTAACAGGAATGCCGATGCCCACCTATGTGCAGCCGACTGGTTTTCTTGCGGCGACATTTCCCGCAACGGTCAGCAGTTTTGCTGGCGGTGCTGTAGCAAGCGTGACAGGCAATGTCGGCGGCAACGTCGTCGGGTCGGTTGGCAGCATTTCCGGAGTGACGTTCCCGAGCAACTTTGCAGCCCTTGGCATCAATGCTAGTGGTCACGTTTCGCGTGTTGTGCTGGTCGATACAACGACGGCAAACAGTGATATGAGAGGTACTGACGATGCACTGCTGGCAGCGAGCTACACGGCACCACTGAACACGGCAGGGACAGCGGCAGCGGTCTGGAACTCACTGCTAACGACTTACACGACTGCGGGCAGTTTCGGGGCAAGGGTGGTCAGGTCAACGGACAGCAACAGCAGCCTGCAGATCACTGGCAGCAATCATGCGGCGGCGGTGCTGCATGATGCCGAGCCGGACAGTATACCGGCGGACGCACTGGCGGCGGCAACTATCACGGCGATTCAAGCTGGGCTGGCGACGACGGCGAATCAGACGATCATCATTGACCGTGTGACGTTTGCTCTGACGGCACTGGTGGGGGCCTGCAGTGATGCACAGACGGCGGAGGAAACTTACACCCTGACGATCGGGGGAAGTACGTTCACGGTTGATTACAGCGGGCTGGATTCGAGCGGCAATCGCAGCACAACGACATTGAGCAAGGCGTGAGCATGAGCAGCGGTAGATTCAGTATGCGTGGTTATGCTAGCCAAGGTAGGCGAGCTGTGGGAAGGGCGTTGGCAAACGGCGAAACCGCGTCAGTGGTTGGGGGTGACATGTTTGACGCGGCGATTTGGGAATCGTCTTTCTGATGAATCTTGGCTAATTTCGCTGAGTCGGGCTGCATTATGATGATCGAGTCAGATCCTCTTCAAGCCCAGTTAATTCACCAAATTGGTCGCAAGGCCGTCCTACAACGATAAATAAGTTAATGGCCAAGTTTGAAATGTTGCGTGAAGATTGGGTTGTTTTTATCGTCAACCAAAAGCATGGTTTATAGATTACGCCTGTCGATGGCTTCAGAATTGTGTCCATCACGTTGACGTAACTGAATACCATCTTTGGATATGGCTACCCAAAATAACTTGTCTGTGTAAGTTTTATTACTTGCTACATAGTCCATAACCATATTCCAAGAGGATCACAATGTCGAATTATCTACACACACTGATCGGCGGATTTTCAAATGATAAGCGGCGTGAAGTGCGAAAGCTTTTTGCGAGTGCCACGACGCAACCGACACCAACCGCAATCGTGTCAGTACGTGAAACCAATATCGCAATAGCCGTAGGAATTTTGTTTGAATTCAGACAAATTGGGATAAGGAAATTTACTACTCAACAAGCCGCTAGGGTTATTGAGATTTTCGGATTGAACTCACATTTCGATGGGCACGAAATATTGACAGAACTTGATGGTCTGTTTAGTGGCCCGAAAATCAGATTATACTCGATTGTTGAATCTTCAAATCGGGTATACGATGTCCCAGAAGACACCCGGTTACAACATTTATCACAGCAATTCCATCCACAAGAGAAATCGGCATGACTCCATTTGCTGAAAGCGAAACAGCGGTCGTATTTTGATGTCGTCCTCATTAGGAGATCCAACCGGTGGCATCGAAAATATCGGAACGCGAACGCGGTGAGTTGAATGTGGGGCGTAAAAGCACATTAGTCCCACTTACTTTCAATCGATCTCTTGGTTATGTCCTGTCATCGGAATGTTGACACGTGTGTGGGGAGAACAACTATAGGTCGTGCTGGTCAGAAATTCAGACCACATTTGGCAAAGCGTCCAGATAAAACTAACTAAAAGGACTATTATCGAAGCATTCAAATCTGCCCCCGGTCGTCAAAAATATTGACGTTTGTATGAACACCACGGAGTTTGATAATGGAGAAGGCCGACTGTCCTCAGCGGTTCACAGTGTTAAGGTGATATTAACTGCTGACTTGAGACGGTGGAGCTTGATAGAAATGGAGTGATAAATTAGTTGGGGTCCGTTTTTTACAGTAGAGACAGAAGGTAATTGGTTTCGATCTTGATATTCCCTACTAGGACCTAGGTGTTAGATGTTTTGTTTAACCTTAGAAGGTCGTCTTGGTTTTTTTAGCTTATAGACCATCAAAAGTTTTACGTGTGACAAAGGAGCACAAATGAATCGTAATCAAATCGTAATTTTAATTTCTGCTGTAGGTATGGCTGGTTTTACCGCGTTGACGGTAGCCGCATATCAGTCGCCGCTGGCCTATGGTACCAGTGAATCAGCGGCTCAAGTAGGCAACGGTGTTGGCATTGTCGGCCTGCTGACTTCGATCGGTGGCATGATTTGGTCCGTCGTCAATGGCGGGTCGCTGTCGTCGCTCGTCAAAGACGGTGGCACGATTACCAATTCTATCGACCTGCTGAGGCCAATCCTCGACGGAAAAGCGAACGTGACCGACTCATTGATTCGTGTAGCGTTGTTGACGCTGGAGATTGACCGCAGTGTCAAGGGTGACGCCGAGGGACTGAAACAGGTTCACAGTTTGTCTTCTCGAATTTTGCTAAAATCAGCGGAGCCGAAGACATAATTGGTGATGTTGTCGTTGGTGTGCTTGCGTGGTAGCTGATTGGTTTGGTCTCGCTCTTTTGCGGACTGAGGCAGCACTGATAATCGTTAGTTGGTCGTCGAGATTACTGGGAGTTTTAAGGTGAACCAACCACAAATCAAACGCGGCATTGATTGCCGCCTTCTATTGTTAGTGTGTGCGCTGCTGATCACCGGCTGCGTGGCTGATGTTGCCGAACCAAAGAAACCGTCTCCGAGAGCAAACACGCTGGAGCAAATTGCGTTCGAGTCGTTCCAGAAACGTGACGTGCTTCGAGCGGCGAAATTGCGAGCACTCAAAGGCACGAAGTACGACGGCAAACGAATACAAGCCATCGAGCAGGCCGGTGCGGAAGCGAGCACTGAAAGCTGGAAACGTGTTGCTGACGCTCTAGCAAAACGACTTGACGAGTTGCCGCAGGACGACCAAGCGGCGTTTGACGCGGTGATTGAGGAGTTGGCAAAGGCGGCGGAAAGGGCAGGAAAATGAGTGACGGACTCGGCCTCATCATTGACGAACAGCACGAACAAACGATTCACGATTTAGCTAAGGTGCCAGTGTCGTTTGGTGCAGGCGAAGACGTCACACCATGCTGGGTGCCACCTTTGATCGTCGAGTCTCAAGGAAGAACAAATTCATGCGCGGGTCATTCGATTGCGACCGCAGCGTCACACGCCAATTATGTGGCAACTGGCGAGGTGATTCGATTTAGTCGCCGATTTGGTTATATTACCAGTCAGTCATGCGGTAACTTCCTCGGTCGCGACGGCGGCACGTCTATTACGAGTACATTGATTGCCGCCACAAAATTTGGATCGTGTCTGGAATCAACGTGTCCATTTTTAGAGCGATACAGCACACGGTTGCCTCAAGCAGCGTACACCGAGGCAGCAAATCATAAGCATCATGGAGAAGTTCGCTACGACTGCCGTGATTGGGATACGGCAATCAACTGGTTGACAGACCATCGGTGTATAGTTATCGGCACGAAATGGACAAGCGGCCAAGATGGTTGTACCGGTTGTGAATCGAAGCGGGTCGGTACAAGTGGATCGTTTCGTGGTTATCATGCACGGCTGATCGTGGGCTGGGACACGTTCGATGATCTACTTTGTCCAGTGGTGCAAAACAGTCATGGCACACAATGGGGCAAACACGGACGAGCGATAATAACTCGCGACCTGTGGGATGAGGTATGGAAAAAGGACGCGAATTTTTTTGCGCTCGGATTCAGTCGCATTGACGAGGTAGAGCCACAACGTAAATCATGGTCGGAGTCGAAAGCAGGTGACACATGCTAGACCACGAAGCAGCGGTGAAATGTACTGCTAAACTAAACGAACATGGTTATCTTTTAAGTTATGACGATGACCAAAAAACAAAGGCGTCTTCGTACGTGTTCGCGGAGTTGCACGCATACGCGGCTCAGCGTTTGCCTTTCGGTTGCGACGCAAAAAAGGCGGAGCAGGTGTTAAAAAAGGGGTTAAAGCATGTCCGAAACAACGCAAACCGCAACCAACAGCAGGTTGAGCAAGCGGCGGGTGTGCCGATCCTGCTGATTCTCGGCCTGATCCCGACGTTGTATGCGTGGATCAAAATGCTGATCGATTGGTGGAGGGGCGAATAATGCTGGGCGTTTGGCGGTATAGGCCGGTGACAAACGTCGCAGATTTGCGACAAATTTAAATATAGAATGACACTCGGTGTGAATTTAACATTGTAATACTTTTGGAATCGACTTGCGAGGCTGAGCCACACGGCAATGCGTGGAGGGTTTCGAAATGAAAAACACCGTAATTTCGCTCACAGTCGCGACGATGTTGTCGCTTGGTTGCGCTGCACGACCGCCGGGCGACTCACAAGAAATTGAACCGGAAGACGTTGTCATCGTTGAGCCGGTGGAAGAAACGGCGGGCGGTACATCGGTCGCCGTCGCGGTTTCGCCGGAGCAATTCGGCGAGGTGGCTAGTTGGTTTGGCACGGCTAATAGCGTTACCTTTTCAAATCCGATTCATGTCGAGCGTGACGGCACTACCCTCGACGCGAAAGCAGGCACGAAGATCGAGTATGAGATTGGCGACGGCAGCGGTCGGTTTGTGTTTGAAAAGCCGTGGCCCACGGTGCGAACGAACTTGCTCAGTCGCATGATTGGGGGAGTGTCGCTTTACGAAGTATTGCTCAAAGCCGATGGTAATGGCGTGGCAAAGACCGGTGTAGGTGCGTTTAAGCTTAAATGGCTTGACGATGGAGATATGGAGGCGGCTGCAGCGGAAGTCGACCTGCCGGAAGTGTGGTGTTATTCTTCGCCAGGCTGTCAGCCCTGTGAAAACGCGAAACGCGAACTTGCGAGTGCAGATGGATTGCCGTTTCAGATTGTGTGGAAAGACGACGCTCCGGTATGGTTGAAGTCGCGGCCTGCGTTCTGGTGGCACATTAGTGGAATAACACCATCGCAAGCGGACGTGAAAAACACGCGACAACAAACAGGCTGGAACGGACTTAAAAAATTCGTTGATTCGTGGCGATCATCACGGGTTGCGGAAAATCAGGCGCAATCGCGGACGGTTGGCAGTTTTTCGTCAGGTCGCTGGTTGATAAATGGTAGCAGCACTCCGAGTCGCTCTGTGTTGCTGACGCATCTTACGAATGATGGCATACATCGCGGCAAACATGATAGGCAATGGTTAGCGACTCTGACTACTGAGCAGCTTCGGTGGTTGCATGACAGAGATCATGAAATTAAGTAAGCCTGTATGAGACAAGGGAAGGTGAGGCACAGGCCAGATTCAGGTTTAATTCCTTCGCCGATGCTCCTAGAATGGTTAACTGTTGCGGGCCGGGGTGTCTGAAGCGTGGCTGAAATTATACAGAAAGTCCTGCAAAATTCCAACTAAGTTGGTAAGATACTATCGCAAGTGCTTCGAACGCACCACACCACGACCGGGAATGGTCTTAGATAAAAACACAAATAGATATATTAATATCACCAAAGCTAGTCCAGAACAACTAGCGGAACTGGACGAATGGTGATGATCGCAATTTTGCCTGATGATCATGTGACATTAGAACACGAAAGGCTAACATGAATATCCATGAGATAATCGCTGAAGAAGCTTATCAGGAATTCAATTGTTCTACAAGGTTTGGCGGCCATCTAAATATAACAGTAACAAAGGCAACGACTATAGTACAGTTTAACCTGGATGGCATCAAGAAGTACAAGACGGGGGGGGTGTCCACCCCGATTTGATTTAGTTGGCTTTTATGTCAAAAGAGAGAGGTACACATGAAGGCGTTTGTTCTTGCGGCCCTGATGGGTCTGGGACTGATGGTCGGTCAGTTGAGCGGTCAGGAAGCGGCTCCCAAGCCGGTTGCTGAAGGCGAAGCGATTCACCTGTTTGAACACGTGAAGTACGTGGACCTGCACGAAATGGCTCCCTGTGCAGTGCCTAAGATCATTGAAGTCAATGACCCTTGCGCCTGCGAATGCAAGTGCGAGTGCTCTGATCCGTGCAAGAAGGCCGGTGATGCCTGCGGCGCAGTCTGCGAGCAGAAAAAAGTACACATCCAGATCTGCATTCCAAAGTGCTACTGCGAGGAAGAAGTGATCTGCCGTCGCGATGGCGACCGCCTGCGTTACGAATACGGCGAATACGCCGTTGACGTGCGCGTCCGCAAGGGTTACATCGCTGTCGATTATCAGGACTAAGCCAATCACGAGGAAGGACCTGAAGATCACAGACCTTGATTTTTTAGAAATAGCTTCGTGCCAAGGTCATTCTACTATGGAGTCTACGGAAGATCAAGCACCGCAGAGACTCAACAACAAGCCAGTTTGATCATCCGCGAAAATGAGTTCTTGCTCATTTGATTGGACGCAAACGTATTGTAGTTCTCGGATACTCCGCCAGGACGCGGATACACACCTTCGGACCCGTCACTTTGTCGGGAAGTGACGGGTCCGATCTGTTTCCAGACTGAAAGGTCATCATGGAAGTTACGCGACCATGGGGACATTACATTGACCATGTGCGAACTGAAGAATTAGCATGTTAAACCATTATTGTAAAACTGACACACCGCATATCATTACAATTGTTTGCGGGTCGAATTTTGGTGAGGGGTTTACGGATTTGGCCAAGTCCAAATAATGATTTATTTGAAGTCAATCCTGGCAATAGATTTACCATTGACAAAGAGATTATACGTCAGATTATAAATACTGGTCAAATTGATTTAATAATACACGAAATGCAATGCGGAGTGTGTTCAGAAAATGACATCGAACGCATTCAAGATCCTGATGGCAGAGAAAAATCATGAAACTCTTCATTACCCTTGATGACCACTTCAAATATCTCTCAGAATTAGTGGCCAGAAAACCGAAGGGTGTATTCATAGCCAGTTTTGGCATTTATGCTGGCATCACATTTGACGGACGTGACACCACCGCGTGGGGTGAGCGGTATAAGCTTCAGACGCGAGACTTTTTGGAGAGTCTGCGTCCAATCCCAAACGTTCGCTTAATGATCGGTATTCCGGATTACAAGAGTTGTCGCGGAAAAGTTGCGTGTTCGCATTGTGAATGCGGATACATTTACCAAATGACTCGGCTCTTGAATCACGCAGAACTATTTTCCGAATTCAAATGGAAAGCCGCGACTCAAGCACACGTCAAGTGCATTCTATTCTTTTTCGAGAAAGAAATTCTTGGAGTCGCTGGTGGTCGAAATCTGAACGATTCGAATTCTATTGATGCTACGTTCCAGATTGACTCTTCTGTTGGAACACAATTGTACCAACAGCTCGTTCCAATTTGGAAAGCATCACACGATCTGACTGGCGAGGCGATTAATGCGGTTCTCGTTAAACAGGGAATCTCTCAATCGACCATTAATGGTATTATGGCTGAATTTGAAGCCGAAGACGCACTTCAACGGAAAGCCAGAGAAGTCTCTGAAAGTGCACCTGAATAGTGGGAATTCCAATGCCAACAACCCAGAAGCCACGTATCACGCCTTTGGCGATTCAATTACGTCCAGAGACATTGAACGATATCATAGGTCAAGAACATTTATTGGCCGCTGGTAAACCCATACGCAGAATGGCTGATACAAAAAAATTCCAAAGCACCATCTTTTGGGGGCCTCCGGGTGCTGGAAAAACTTCGCTAGTATCCGCTTTGGCTTCGGAAACAAACTCCAATTTCCATAAGCTAAATGCCACAGAAGCTACTGTAAAAGACCTTCGCAAGGTTATTGAGAATGCTCAGAAATTATTGCCGGATATTCGGACATTTGCTTTTGTTGATGAAATCCATCGGTGGTCCAAATCCCAACAAGACGTAATGCTGCCGGTCGTTGAAGATGGGACTATTGTTTTATTTGGGGCGACGACAGAAAAGCCCAAATTCGCTGTCAATAGCACCATATTATCTCGATGCTTGGTCTTGGAGGTCAAGCCGCTTACCGCCGCAGATATATTGAAATTGATTATAAAAATTAAAGAATATTACAAGTCGAAAGATCGTCTTGTAAAAATTCCGCCAGAGGTAGCCAAACGGCTTATCAATCGATGTAGTGGTGATGCCAGAAAAGCGATAATGGCATTAGAGACCGCTATTGAAATTTTGTCAGAGAATGATATAGTTACTCTCGATCACATTGATTTGGCAATCCCGGACAAGCATATAGTCTTTGATGCCCACGGTAATGACCACTATGATCTTGCCCATTGTTATCAAGAAGCCATACAACATTCTGATACTGATGGAGCTATTTATTGGCTGGCTAAATGGATTCAGTCTGGAGAAGATCCGGCTTATATCTGTCGTCGAATGCTGATTACAGCATTTGAGGACTGTGCCGGTAATCCGTCCGCATGGTTAGCGGCTATGGCTGCGTGTTATACGGCTGAACGCACCGGGCTTCCGGAATGCATGATTCCGATGTCTCTCGCTACTTGTGAGATGGGCCAAAGCAAACGAAACAAAAGTGCGTTTTATGCTATTCACGCAGCGATGGCCGATGTGGAGAACCGAGAAACGGTTCATGTTCCTCCGGGGTTGCGAGCAGGTACCAATGGTTATGTTCATGCTGTGAATAAACAGTACCTGAAAGGCTGGGGTCGTGATGTAAACCGGTTTGACTAACTTTCAGATGAAATCGGCGGTACTGTGCATGGTATCGACCTTGCTACATTTCGTAACCAATTAAATGCAGCCACCTTCGAAATCTTTTCAGTGGTTTTATTTTAGCTGCGACCAGATCTCTTGCATCATGATATATCCTTTATAGATGATGACCAATAATAACTTTTGAATAGTTGACAATCGGATTATGTTTTAGAAGCTTCGACAACCAGCGATAATCGCTATATCGTCCGCCGTTGGTAGCCCACCTTTCTCGTGCTGCTAGCTCTCTCTTGACGCACAAACACATTGTGTCAATATCACCAGCCTTTATGTTATTGGCAGTTGGGATAATAAGATTTTGATGTTTGGTTCGGACAATGCCAATGTCAAAACCTTGAGCCGCACTATATTGAGATACCAGTGCATGTTGATAATAGATATTATCATCATCCCAGAATACTAGGTATTCTCCCTTCGCTTCCGTGATTCCTACGTCGCGGGCAGCCGCTCCATAATCTCCGTGAAGTTGCTGCATTTTAACCACCAAATCATTCACCGGCAACTTTGTATCAAGATTAAATTTGCGATGATCGCGTTCATCCATCGCTTCTTGAATTATAATGATCTCAACCGCTAGTCCGGCGACAGACTGCTGTTCAATATAATCCAACACCCTGACCAGATTGGCGGATCGTGCGGTAGCAACGATTATGGACAAGTCGTATGTTAACATACTTGCACCAAGAAATCGATTGCCGTTGTCGCCATGATCTTTATCGCATCCTCTGGTTTAATCGTTCCCCATGTTCTGTTTATGAGGATTTCTAGATATTCAGGATTGCTTATAATATAATCATCTGGAGTGATACTTGTGATTTTCCTCGATAAAACTCGCATCTTTGCTTTGTTAAGAATTGATTCGTATGTTGCAAGTGGGCGAACAACTCTGTTTCTCACTAATTGGTTCGATTCTAGATCCATCAGTAAGTGAGCAAACGCTTTGTTAAAATATCCGCTCTGGAATCCACCATCACGAGATGACCATGGCCTAAATCGGATATAAATTTTCCCTTGTGGTTTTATTCTCTGTTTGATCTTCAGAAGTGTCACTACTGGGTCTTGATCGAACTCCAATGACTCATAAATGATCCCAATATCATATGGACCTTCGGCTTCTTCCAGTGAATTGATGATTTTAACTGACGGTGGTTGGTCGTCGGGGCCGAACTTATAGGTATTGCATACTAATTCGACTTCGGTATTTTGAAATGCATGACCAATTGGGATCGATGGTCCATTCGAATATTCAAGTATCTTAGCGTTAGAGAGATCGAATTTAACATCTTGAGCCTGTTGTTTCGACACTACTTTCCAATATGCGTTGGGATGATTTGCAGCCGATGGCCAGAATTCGAATTGACGAATGTCGAGACTTTTAGATGAATCAGGGAGTTGGATCAATTCGGTTTCTGGTGGTAATTCTGATAAGATGTCTGTACTGAGTAAGCGGGCAACGTGTTCGCATTGCTTGCTCAATAGCAGTAAAGCATTGATAAGTTCTAATCGACTATCCACCGAAATCCTCTTCTACGGTGAATTGAATCTCGACACCCGGAAAAACCGCTCGTATCTGCTTGCGTTGATCATTAGGTAATGAATACTTTGTGAATATCCGCATAAACTTCCGAATTACATCGACTCTTTTTACACCGTCCAATAATGCATTGTTAGTGAATCTTGATTGAATTGATGACAACTCGGAAACCTGGGTGATTTTCGATCTGGTCCTGCCTATCTCAAAACGTCGAAAAGCCCGTCCGCATTTGCAACGCTCGTAATCTTCAGAGATATCGGCATAGTCTCCGTTCCAATAGTTTACGAATGGCGACGGTAATGAAAAGTAATCATAACTAATCAATCGATAGTTGTCCGAATATGCCCATGACAGCCCATCTAGTAAATGGTAGACGTTGTGTTTGCAAGTGAAGAAAGTTACTCCTCCGTCCCAGCATCGCATGTGGTCGCACCATGCCTCAATATTTCCGTTCTGTTGTAGTTCAATTACATCCTGAGTGCGTAATTTACTGCCAGTATTACTAATTAGTCTGCATAACTTCTTTTTGCACTGTAAACGCTTCGCGTTCCATGCAAGAGACGCGATACTATTAGCTTGAGAATGTATAATATCGATTTTGTTTTCAGTAATATATTCAATCAGGTCCTCGTAATACTTGTAATAATTGACGTAGAATGTGCGGTTTGCGATGGCAGAGTGAATTTCGGCTTGACCTTTTAGCCCATGGGATACCAATGGATTCTGAGTAACGTATGTCTCAATCAGTTGATCGGTATTCGGTTTTACCGTATCAAAATGCAGATATAGTATCTTAACTGGTCCGGATATGTTGAATTCATCGGCGATAGTCTTGTAATGACTTTCGCATTCTATTGAAGCGTATATGTCACGCCAGATTTTATATCTGAATGGTGCCCCGGTTGAACCGCTTGTTTCGTTCTCAAATGTGTCGTAATTTGGGAGATACCATTGATCTTTATTGACGAGATCTTGCTTTGTGATAATGCCGGTGTGTCGGCGGTAGACTGGTGATAATTGTGCCTGCTTAACAATTTTGGTTATGAGGTAAGCAGTGACTTCTCTGATGAATTCTTCACTCTGATACATCAAGGTATTGGCAATACCCGCATACTGCTTCAGAAATAGTTGATGATCGGTGTTGCTTCTGAATAATTGGTGAATATCATTTAGGAGCATAGCGAGACCAAAATACTTCGCCTTTGATTATGCGACAATCATGATCCGGTGATGGTAAGGACAAGCATGTTTGTAAACCATCTGATTTTTCGCACAGAGTTCGGCAAGGCCCGTTTTCACTGTATACATACTGTCCGTTCAGACGGCCAAAGCCAAATTTGAGCCATCGTTGGCTATAAATGAAGTATTTTATGATTTCGTTACGGATATCTGCTAATAATTCTGTGTCCGGTGGCAATTCTGTGGTGATAATCCATTCGGATTTGCAATGCTGCTTTAAGTATGCATATGGGTCGATATCATCCGTTATAATGAGCCAGTTCGATGGTCCGAATTTGTTGAGATTATTCCTTAAAGCTGTGAGATCGGCTTTGAAGGTTCGGTTGTCTGTGATATACCAATGCTCTACATCATTATATTGATGGTTGCAGAGAACCCGATCAGAATATACCCATTTCGTTGTTTGCTGACAATGCGTAGATTGATGTCCAATATGGTCTCCTAAGCTTGGCTTTGGATAGAAAACTGGCCAATTGTTCTGGGACATCAATATGAAGACTCCAAGATCATCAAAACTAGTCTTTTTCTGGCTTTGTACCCCATAATATCGTAGTGGAATAAGACTAGACAATATTTCTTGGACGGTTTCATGTGACATGATGATTGAATTCGGTCCGCCGTGGTAATTCGAGACGCTCCTCCAACCATTCGATGGATCTTTATCGATGGCGTTTGGCCCGAATAAGCTTACCAAATGTGGCTGTTCTGTGAACCACAGAGAATTCTCTAAATAATTGCGAGTGCCGGGAGCTACCACAATATCATCTTGGATCATGAAAAATGCGTCGGCGTCGATATTTCGAATGAACAACTCGTACAGCCCAAGAATCCAATTGCCAAATATTCCCGTCTGCTTAAACCTATGAACATATGGCCAATTTGGTCCACAATCGATATATGATCCTGGTTCTGCGAAGATTATCCCAGTGCCCCATCCAGCAGATTCTAATGCTTTGATGGATTTTGTGATAGTCGGATATCTTCGTGGGGCTATTGTAACGCCGACAGCCCATTTTCTAATCGTGTCGAATTTTTGTCTTGGTTCATAAATTCCAAAGTCTGGATTCTCGTTAAATTCATAAGAAATTCTGAGACGATCTGGGCATAGTTGGCAGCTTTTCTGATCATTTGAAATAATTGTACATTGTCTATAATAATGACATTGGTGCTTGCAATTGAGATATTCTGAAATTGGGAGCGGGTCTGAAGGAATATTGAGAGGATCGCCTAATAGTATACAATTGGCGTCTTTGAACGTTGTTGGTGGTGGAATTACTCCGCTGTTCGTTAGTCGGCGGAATTGAGATCTGAATGGATCAGAGGCGAGATCGAGAGGAGGACTTGTGGCTAAGCAGTATTCGCAAACCGATGGATCAAATTCTGTTTGGACTTGTACTAATTCGGTGAATTTTTGGCATTCAGCAGATATAGTATAATCTTGGTGCTTTCGATGTTTACAATTCAACTTCGATGATTTGTCCATCGAATTTTCCGTTAGGTAATGCTGCTTGATCTGGCTCCGGATCTTCGTCTCGGAGTTTAAGCCACTTGTTTTCTAATTTACTCCACTCGTAATACATGAAGCGAAGTGACTCTGGCGTTCCCTCTCCGTGCGCGTGGGGTGAGTGTTCGTGATGCGCATGGTGGTGCTTCTCACCAGTGAATGCAATAATCGAATCATCGAAGAAGTCTGATTTTTTCATTGTAATTCTCTCAGGTCTTGCTGTGTCTATTTAAATATTTGAACGTGCTTTAACGAATATCGGGTTGCCATATGATATGACGAATCGCTGCCACTTTGCGTGATGAAATTAAATCGCGACCAGATTTATCTGCGATTACTGTTGAGCATAAAGAGAATCGGGTTGCCTTCAAGCTCAAAGAAGTAATTTTGTGGGGATCGATATCTAGAAATTGCAACACCATCGGATGCATTTTCTCAGCGGTCTCGGGGTCTTTACGAAGATCCTAAATCTATTAATAATTTCCCAACCCGGTCGATATGTTCTTTAGTTCGCTTCTCGAAGAAAGCGACCATTTCTGGGGTCGGATCAGAGATTTTATCTTCTGAAATCATTCGTAATCTCATGGCCCCACTCAATCATAACCCGGTAGGTCGTCATCGGTTATCTCATCGTTATCGACACCATTTACTTCATCTGAAATTTGCCAAAATTCATCATCGTGTTCACTACGCCAATAAGTATCCAACATTTCACTAAGAGCATCTAATATAATTTCTGGTGAATTGATTGATATAGCCGTACCGACAAGCCACGTATTCTCCATATCTTCTGTAGGCAACAGAAACACTGTGCTAATATCCGACACTTCTTTCTCATAAGCTGGACCGACTTTTTGATTGATTTACTTGCAAAAATGCTAGATGTAGTGCTAGACAGCTATAATTCGCATTTAACACTTTGTGGAGGTAAATCCCTATCGATCTTCATACCGGTGCGAAGTTATAATGAGTGATAACCATGTCGCAAAAGCAGAACCGGAATTCCACGACATCAAACGCTTGGGGCGAACCTACATTCTTCGTTGTTCAAGAATTTGCAATGATAAATGTGGTCAGGTTTGGCTTACCAAGCACGTATGGATCATCGGTGTATCTGATCCAATTTCAAGCCAAGCATCTGGAATATCCAGCTTCTGAACCTATTGGTATTTATCATTATGCTGGTATCCGAAGATTTATTTGGAGGGACCGTTTTTGGAACGAAGTCGAAATTGATTATCGAGATATGATGCAGAAGGCTGCAAAGCTGTTGACTCAACCATCCGATCAATCAGAAGCCCAAAATCTCAGAGTATTGTTGAGCTTGTTGCAGCTTTATCGCACAGCGTCGGCTCCATTATCTCGGCCAGACGAAGAGCAGATGTATTGCCGAGCCATGTACGAAATTAACTGACTCGATATCGCCTGATATAAAAATCTATGAAACGGATCAAGGCTTACAAACTCGAACTCGCTGAACCTGCACTATGGGTACGACGTGCCGACAGTCGAGCCGTGTTCCACGCCATAGAGTTCATTGAGGATGCTCTGACGGACGATGGCGAAATGAAATTAGTCCATATCCGCCACAAAGTCGAGCTTGCTGATCCTTCCAACGATGTTATCGCTCTGGTTGGATCAGTGAGAACGTGCCTAAAAAGCGGTAGAATAGAACCGCAGCCGCCGTCATTGTGGTATTGGAATGGTCAATTTTGGCTTCAGGCTGTGGATAAATTGCGAATTCCTTATTACAAGCTTCAAATTCGCCAATACGACAAAAAGCAGCACGCACTCTACCCAATAGCTATTGAAAATGCCGACGAATTGTTGGCTACTCTCAAATCGGGGATGGAAGACTAATGGGTCCAATTACTCCCTCGAATTTCCTGTATTCGAAAGAGGGCGGCGATCTGGTGTTTAGAGCCGGGTCGGTGGAGTTATTCAGATCATCAATCGTCGCAATCGCGTACATTAAGATGCTGGATAGACTGTAGCCGCACAAGCACGGGCCGATGGATCTAGTTCGTGAGTGGGAACAGCGAGCACGACACTATTGGACCTCTCTTCGTATGGCCGCTGATGATTCGAATAATATCATACACACTCCTGGATTTCTAGGAATGTTTTATAAATCTTCATTAACCAATCAATACGTGGTGTAACACTTCAATATCGAGGTGTCATCCATCACAGGGAGAAACTGAAATGGCGAAGATTAGTACGATCAAAGAAGCGATCATGATTTGTCGCGATGCCTATGTCACCCCATTCATCTGGGGCCATCGCGGGTTGGGTAAATCAAGTTTGGTGCAACAAGTTGCCGCCGAACAGTCTTGGGGGTTCATCGACCTTCGATGCTCTCAATTGGAAGCTTCCGATGTTCGTGGGCTTCCTGATCGTGTCAATGGTCGGACGCATTATCTTCCACCAGCCGATATGCCGGTCGGCGATCTTACTCTGGAACAGATCGAAGCGGAATTGGGCAAAATGCCAGATCCGGGCGATCTCGAAGCCGAACGTCAATACTATCTCAAGCTTCAAAGCTTGCAACCGCGATTCCAACGCGGAATCCTTTTCATCGACGAAGTGAACCGTGCCCAAGACGATGTGCTTCAAGCCATCTTCCAGTTGGTGCTCGACCGTCGCGTCGGGATGTATGTCCTTCCTCCCGGATGGTGCGTTGTTGCGGCGGGCAACTATATGGAAGGATACATGGTTACGGGGTTCAATGACCCTGCATTCTTGAACCGATTCAGCCACCTGATTTTGAGTGGTGGCGAGACGACTCTCGAAGAGTGGGTCAATTACATGTCCGTCGCCCATGGTCCAACAGCGACCGATGTAATCGAATTCGCTTCACAGAACACGAAGCATTTGGACGGTGATGTTGCGGGAGAACTTGGGTTTTCGATTCAGCCGTCTCGCCGATCGTGGGAAATGGTGGTTCGTGTTGATAAGGCTTGCGAAGCCGGTGGTTATAACGAAACCGCCAGAATAGAAGTGTTGGCCGGGTTGGTCGGTCGAGAATTGGCCCAAGCATTCACCCGCTATTCATGCCCTGTCAAGCCGCGTGAACTGATTCAACGTGGTGTGAAGGTCTTCGAAGACAAGCTTCGCAAATTGAGCCGGAACGAACTGACCGGTCTCATGTGGGGTATGGTTTCATTCTGCAAGACGCAGACCGAGAAAGACGAAATTGCTACTGTCTGCCTCGATTTCGCGGAATTCATGGTGGGTGTTACCAGCGACAAGGATGTTGTAGTTGCATTCTGCCGTGCGTTGGTCAGCGGTGGACACCCTAACGATAAACAGGAAAAGCCACGTGCTGCGGTAATCTCGAATCCGCGATTGGCAGAAATGATGAGCAAATTCGGCAAGAAAGCCGGAAACGACCGCAAATCGTTTGTGGATCGGTTGGTGGAACGCCCGGCATTGCAACAAGCTTTGGCCCGCGTTTCGTGGGGCTTTGATGATTCCGAAGAACCAGAACCCCCAAAGAAAGGCAAGAAGTGATCCCTGTGAATTGATGCCAGTTAGATGTAGCGGAAACCTTACCGCTGTTGAGTTACGGGGAATGCACCCTAAGTCGGAGCGAGTGAAGCTGGTCGTGCTTGAACTAGCTGCGATGCCGAAAGGCAAAACCTCGGCAAGCTATCACATCGATGGGAGTTGAGACCCATTAACTGGTGTCAATCTTTTGCCACAATGTAATATACCAACAGGGAGTTAAATATGAGACAGATAGCTGCGACAGTTCCGGGCGGGCGTGCTCCGGTTGATGAAAAACAAGCGGATCGATTGATGAAGGCTCGCTGCCGCCTGATGATGCGAGAGCCGTGGTACGGTCACGTTGCTATGAGCATGGTATGGATTCCCAGCCAAATGTCATGGATGGCAGAGAATCGCCGCACGATGGGTGTGCGGATTGTTAACGGTGGTGAGATTCAATGCTTGTATTATCCGCCGTTTATTGAGACTCTGAACATCAAAGAGTTATATGCGGTCATTCAGCATGAAATCGAGCATATTGTCCGAGTTCACTGTGTTCGCATTGGTGATCGTGAGCCTGAAGCGTGGAATATCGCCGCCGATATGACGGTGAATGGGCCTCGATCTTCACCACGAATTGGTTATTCAGACCCGACCACGAACGAACTGGTGATTCCGTTTAAGAATCAGATCGTCTGGATTCCGGAAGATTGGCCGAAGGATGGAACTTCGGAGCAGTTCTACGATCAACTCAAGGAACGCCAGCAGACCAAGGTCTGTAACTCGTGTGGTCGCCCGACTCAAGGCCATGGGCAAGGGAAAGGCCCGAAGGGTCAGGGTCAAGGCCAAAAGCCGTCTCAAGGTGGCGGAACGCCAGGACAGGGCAACGGAACGCCAGAACAGGGCAACGAAACGCCTTCCCAAGGCAACGGAACGCCTCAGAATGGCGGTCAGCCGGATGAAAACACTTACCCCGGCTGCGGACAAGATCATGATGGCGTCTATCATTATGGTGGAGTTTCGGGGCGTGGATTGGATGACCACAGCGTCTGGAATCAGTCTGATGTGTCTCAAGATGAAGCCCGTCAGATTGTTAAGGATTTGGTAGATCAAGCGACTCAGAAATGTCAAGGTCATTTTCCGGGCCATCTGCAAGGTGCTATCCAAGAACTTGGAAAGCCAGTTGTTCGTTGGCGTGAATTGTTGCGACATTATCTTGGCAAGCATGTCGGCAATCAACGGTCCACATATTCTCGTCGGAACCGCCGCCGAGATTGGTTTGGTGTGCCTGGTATCAGCCACCACGCGGCTGCAAATGTCAACGTGATCGTCGATACGTCCGGTTCCATTGGTGTTCGTGAATTGGAGCAATTTTTCGCTGAAATTGATTCGATCAGCTCACGTGCAAAGACCATGGTGCTTCAATGGGATGCGGCATTTCAGGGATACGAGAAGTATCGCCGTGGCGATTGGAGAAGATTCAAGATCACTGGGCGTGGCGGCACTGACATGGCTAAGCCTGTGCAGTGGGTAATTGATAATCATCTGGTGGCCGACGTTCAGGTCATGTTGACGGACGGCTATTGCAACTACACCGATGCTTCGAACGTAAAATTCCCGATTATTACGGTGATTACCACCCCAGAAGGTACTACTAATAGCCCTCCATACGGGCATGTCGTTAGGATGAAGGTGGCATGATGTGGACTCCATCGAATGTGTAATTACGTATAATGACGCTGAATTTGGTGAGCGTACATCCATTCGTGATGCTCTCTTCGATTGGTTAGCATCAGATCATATGCGGATGTCAAATCTTCTCTAGGATCATCGCGAAATGACTCAAGTCTATCTTTCGACAATTCGAAAGGACAAGACTGATTTCAAATATTAGTGATGTTGAAGACTCGGTAAATTCATTCTTGTTTTTGCCGAGTCAATCATCATATTTGAAATGACACGCTACACTAATATCCGCACGCTTGCCGATTCAGCTACGAATTTTTTAAATAGAATTCGTGACTCACTACGTAGAATTGGAGTGACGTTGCGGCTTCTATAATGGAGTTGCAATGTCTGAACCGACAGTACCAAAGGACGCACGACCGAACAGTCAAGCATTCGAAGTTGACGGTCGTATTTGGGTCAAAATTGATAGAGATTTGGCAGTCAGTCTTGGCGTATTGATACTTGCGACCGACACCAAAAATCCCGCACTACTGGCTCTTGGACATCAATTAAGGAGTTTCAAACATGAGCAACCGATACCATCCCCATAAACATGTTGCGGTCGCTGGTCCGGACAGGGACGACGATTATGACGATGACGATGACGACGACATCGATTATGGCGACGATGGCCTCGATGACGACGAGGACGATCTAGACGAAGATCAGGATGAGGACTCAGAATACGAAGATGAAGATGAAGATGAGGATGAAGACGACGACGAAGATGAAGACGACTTTGAGTAGTCGTTACTTCACATCCAAGTCTCTGAAAGTGCACTCTCCGGCTTCGCCGATTGATCCATGGTCTCCCGCATAACCTATCTCGTTTGTCTTGCCGACTACGAGATAGAGCGGGGCCGTTGGAAATATGCTTAATGGAATCTCAATAACTGTATACCATTTGTTATTATCATATACTTCGCCAACATATGACACATTGGTCTTCTTGATTCGCAATGTGTACTCTTTGTTAGGTGTAACTTGGCCAATTCCCAGATTCGCATTTCCGTTCAGCACACCAGCGAAACTGCCAGAATATCGCAGATTGACCTTTAGGATGCCGTTTGGCCAAACAACCGAAATTCCAGGCCCCCATGTGGCTCCTTTATCGGTTCCGGTATTCACAGTAACCCGAACTTCCTTAAACGCTGGTAACACACGTTGAAAGAAGCAGTAGCAATTTGCCGGGCTAACGATTTTGATAGAATCCGGTCCGGGTGTTATTACTCCCAACGATTTGGCTAGAGTCCATTTTCCGTCATCAAGTTCCATTGATGGTATCGCTGCTGTGTTCCACAGGGATAATCCATATTGGTTAACGACGGATTGGAATGGCGATGCGATTGTTACCTTAGGGGAACCTGCAAATAACAATGCAACAGCCTTCATGTCCATGCTACAGATGATACTACCTGAGTCCCCGCCTTTGCTCATCGCACTGCAAACAACGCAGTCGTTGAATCGGCCCGCTCCGAAATCGTATCCAATCGTGAAGCTGGCATTCACACCTATGATGCGTCCGGTGGTATATCCTGTTGTTCTTCCGAGCTTCTGAACTTGCATTTTGACTGCTGGTGTTCCGAAGCCCGACAGTGATTGATTCACAACCGGGTAGAACGGATCAACCATACCCGCTTGGATGAATGCATCATGGATTACGGCGATAGCCGAATCTTGAGTGTTATTGGTCTTTTGAAGTGGAACGAAACTCTTCAATGTTGCGATATATGGTAATTGAGTGGCTGGGGTATTCCAACCGTTAAATTGAAGGTTTCCGGAACTATCTGACGGTCCCGGTTGATAGATAATATCGCCAGCTTTGGCGTTGTTTTCATTGGCCAAAACGTGGTTATTGCTGAGAATAACGGGCTGCCCGTCACGATCAGCAAAGACCCCGCCAATTGTTCCTGCGGTGATTTTACCGTGACCGCAACTATATCCGGGCTTAACAGGTCGAACCCGTGCTCTCAAATTTTGCTTTTGGATATACCCGACTTCAATAACGTCAGTTGGAATTCCATCGACTTCTGAAGGGACCAATTCGTCTTCAGAGTATTTGCTGATGAGGCCACGTTTTGCGAGCTTCTTTTCTACAAATACCAGTATAGCTGGTTGGTCCGTTGGTTGACCATTGACCCACTTAATGCCGATTCCAACGCCGTTGACATTCTTCTTTTGTGAGAGGTCGTTTTCGTGAGCTTGTTTGACCGCCAGTTCGTTGGACATTGTATGTTCCTAGCTAAGTGGTCCGAGTTTCTCTAATTTTGCGTTTCAGCGGGGTTCAAACCTATAATATACCACTTGTCTATATGAAGATACATAAGGCGAGGTAGCGACATACACTATGGATTGCGGCAGTAGTTCGATATTACCGAATGGTCGGTGTTCTGTTTTACCGATTCTCGCCACAGACGGCCAAGTCTTTGTGGATAGCGAGTTGGTGAAATGGATCTATAATGCATCTACGGATCTTTGGGAAAAATCCGGTACCGCAACTACCATTCCTCTTGCATCAACAGCCGGTGTTGGCTACCTTTCTTTTCGCGATAAAGCATTACTAGATCGAATTCCACCGGTACCGGGCGGTTTCGGGATTATCACCGACACCAAATTATTGCTACAAAGCCCGACCAATCCGGAAGGAATTATTCGAGGCGACATTCAATTAAAAAGCGAAAGCCTAGACATTATATGTGTTGGCCCGGAAGGTCTTAAATTAAATTGTTCCACCCCACCGGAATTAGAATGCACATCTCCAACTGGTAGAACTCCTGGGCTGCTGTTTAAATTAAGCAAGAAATTCTTGGATACTCTTGTGGTCAATATGCCAGGACCACAAGGAAAAAAGGGCTATACGGGCGAAAAAGGAAAGGCTGGTAAGCCGGGATTTGCCGGTGGTCCCCCAGGGATACCTGGAACTCCGGGCGATGACATCGACGAATTATGTCAGTTAACAGGAATTCGCTATCGCGATATCAATGGCATAACCGAAAAGGCAATCGTTGATCTCAACTTAGTTGATGATGAGGGTCGCGGTTGCAAACTGGTTGTGACTAAGGCCAGATTAAATGTCCCTGGCGATGTCCCAGCCGATAAGATTATTGCGACTCCATTGATCCGGAATATCGTATATCAGCCTGACCCAGATCCGGATAACTGTGACATCACGCGAATAAACCAGTGGACACTGACTAAGAATCCGGGCGATGTCACGCCATTAAATCTCAGCTTGCTGCGATTGTCTCGCGGAGCCGATGCTGTCTCTAACGAGCCGGTCGGATTTAATACCACATTATCGCTACGAAAGTTCGTGACAGATATTGTAGCGGAACATCAGCGACGCTTGAAAAAGATCGATGAGGCATTTGGCAAACAAGCTCGATCCTACATTGAAAGAATTGATGATAAGGCTAGAACTATATTATCACAACTAGCCAATGAATTGGCAATGTGTGAATTCAATCTGCCAGCGGTGGAATACTGTATTACATTTACGGGATGTGACCAACCACCTCCACCTCCACCACCTCCACCTCCACCTCCACCTCCACCACCGCCAAGCCCAATACGGGCAGCAGCGATGCGGGCTGGAGATGGGGACCATGAAGGGATACCAATATCTGGTCGAAAGCTGACGAGCGTTGCGATGGGTGCTAAAAAGTGGGGTATTAAACAATGAGCACCGAATTGACAACGGTTGATCCATGCACGCTGTTCCCGGCTAATCCGACCCACGGAATGCTTTTCGAACAGAAAAATGGTGTCATATACCAATATGACGCTGCTATTCATGCATGGCTTAAGCTTGCGTCAGATAATATCGTTTTACCGCTCGCAACCACAACTCGCGATGGTGCGATGTCACTAGACGATTTCAAGAAATTGAATCGTCTAGTGATTCCACCTCCTATATCCAGTATAATTGGTACTGATTGTCTCGCTTCTTACCAGCGTGGATCGATTAGCTTATACTCCGGAGACCAATTTGTATCAGTAGATGGACATTTAGATGTTCAAAATATCGATCAATTTGGAGACCAGATCTCTGAAGAGGTTCCATTCCAGATCCATCAGCATACGTATGGCTTTGATTTTACAGTTGATGCTCAACAATTAATATCAGAACTAGAAAGACGTGGCCAAATTCGTCTTTCTGGTCGTGATGGACAAAAGGGTGACACTGGAGAAACTGGTGATCCTGGAATCAACGGTGTTATGGCAGGACCACCGGGAGATTCTGGCAACGATGGGTCCGCGCCTACTTGCACACTTTCGATTGAACCGGAAACCTTTCAAGCTCAAACAAGGCCCGGCTTAAAGCGAGCATTGGTTGATGTTCGAGTGATTCCGGATGTTGTTGATGATAGGAATTTCGCACTTGAATTTGATCGCCAAGTGGTTGGTAATGAGAATGGCTCTGCTTCACAATTCAGAGTGAAGCAGATTGAAAGCACTTGGTTATTGGCGGTCTCTGTCTTCACGGATGAAAGCGACACTACAGAGGCTTTAAATTGCGGTGTTCCGGGTGAACGAAGAAATCAATTCTATACCCTATTTTATATTGATATTGAACCAATATTGAATACTATTCAAACGAAATTCTTCGATGAAGTTGAACGATTGAAAAAAGGGTATCAAGACATCGTTGCGTTCTGGGTACAAACGATGTCCGATTTGTTCGATGAACAAAAAGATGCTTTATGTTGCGCTCTTGAGAACTGTATTTCTGGCAAAAAGAGCACACATGCCCGTGAACACATGGAGACTATCGCAGCGTTGGCATTAGGAAAGGCCAAAATCAATCTTCATGGAAGACATAGCAAACAAGCCGTTGAATTATCGAGCACTCGGTTATTGCATGAACTCGGTGGACCGGATCTCTGCAAAGGTGGTCCGGATTTTCCACAAAACCCTGTAGCAAAACGTGGGGATGACGATGGCGATAGTGCAGTCGTTGCGTCGTCCGCGAGCGTAACTCCATTATTAATTGATATAGACCCATTGGTTAATTCGGCTATCTCAAGCTCGAAGCAGATTGAATTGCCTCAAGGAATTTACGTCGCAACGATAAAACAAGCTACGGCTCAAGTCAATAATATGCACCGTAGTAATGTGAAAATTCGCTATGTGTCAAATGGAGAACATAAAACCACTCAATTCCTTGATAAAGGTGCGTTTTCTTCATTAATCGAAGCCCAATCAGCATATGAGGGATTGTCGATCTCGTTTAAGCATGATGGTGGTTTCATAGAAGCATTTCTGCCATCGATTCAGCCACGACAATCATCTGGACAGATAAAAATTCTGATTGATAAGACTTCCGAAACGGTGGTAATACCGGTTCCGGAGCCAATTCAGTCTGAAATATTAACGCCTAAAGTATCTAAGACTGACAAACCACGGCGTAAAAAGCAGAAAGAATCCAAAGCGAAACGGGCTGAAGTCGTAACTACTAAGTCTGCAGAACAATGCCAAATGTCCGTATCTCATCTTGCATGGTATGAGAGCGGTTGGTCATCAGGTCGGTGCTGTGGCTTGGTCGTAAATGTGGCCGGACAAGATTATATCGTCGTCAAGCGATCAATCGGTTCGGAAGACAATTGTGGTGGTGGTGAAAGCCTAGACACACCTTGTATAGCTAAATTCACTCATGCTCAGGGACATCCGGCATTTGCATGGCCGACATTCGACGGTCGCACATTTGCTCCCATTCCGGCATCGGGTTTTGTCACGTTCGAATATGATAAAGCCTTAAACGAATTAGTTGCAGCCAAGATCGCCAAGTCAGAGTATAATAATGGTGTTGGCAATCCAAACGGCATCCGTCATCTCAGCTATCAATTGATGACGATTTTATTTCCATCGGCACAATAATGCGTGTTAAAGTTGAACAATTCTGTTCATTGGCTACATCACCATCTTGGCAAGCATGGTTGTACCATTTCAATGCCGAATTATATCGCCGATTTATCAAACGGTTACAGGAATCACGCGGTTGCAATCAAAATCGCGATTTGATGACTGAGATACTGCGAGAAATCGATACTTCTGGTGGTAGTGATGCATTAGGAACATTTCTATCAAAACATTACCCACATATGATTGAAGGACTGGAACGCATCCAACCAATCCAGTCAAGTGGTAGTGTTTTTGAATATTATAATCCAAATATCCTAACTTACCCGCGTCGTATAATCTTTACTGGTGATTTGCGTAGCCTTCGGCATACCATCAATGAATTCGTTTTGGACAAAATTAAACATGATAGTATCATCGTTGGAAATACGGCATACATAGAGTATCTGACTTCCGACGATAGTGCTATTGTGGATAAAATTCCAGACCAAAATTGGCAAATACCTGCTTATCGCTTGCGGACATTTAAGTGATATCGAGCGATTTTTAGGACCAGATTGTATCCACGCAAAATTGATACAGATGAGTCTCTTTGGAACAATTGCTGGCGAGTCTACAATGGATATAACGCAACATTCTACAACGGAAATTCGTTTAAATAAACTTGGTCAACCAGAATTAGTACGCAAACGCAAAGGAAAACGACCAGAAGGTACTTTAAGTGAATTAGCAGATGATATCTCACATCTGTTGGAATATATGGAATTTGGCGGTCCAATGCCAGCCATGTCGCCTGAGCAACCCCCAAATGATCGTGCTTTAAATCAGTCACCAGAACTGGTTGCATCTCGTGGTGATCAGATACGTAACCATGACGAAACGATCACCAACATGGGAGGATCGACTCCGATGGCTGCTGATTCTCCGGAATTAAGCAGGGTCAAAAGTAGATTACAAGCAACCGCCACAGGCAACAAAGTTCGAAACAAATATATTGCAGGCTCTACGGGTGTAGGCATTGATTATAGTGCCCCACGAACCGAAAGCTTTACTGGGACATCAGGGATTGCAATAGCCCCCACTCAATACAATGTCATCGGTGATGATGACGATGAGGAAGAATCAAACCAAGCGTCGGAGAGTAATATGAAGAGGACAATCGATGATCTTCTGCTTGAATGGGAGCCGGAATTCAAGGGTGGCGAATACAGCCCTGGCGACTATCAAATGGTAAGCCCATCTGGGGATGGTGTTGTTAAGCGGAAGCCAAAGCAAGATCGTACTGGTGCGTTTGACACCGATACGACTGAAGCTGGCAAGCCATTTCCGGGCAAGCACAAAGTCACTGCGGCTATGTGCGATGTCGATGAAGATGGCGTTGAAAACAAGCCTCAAGGTGGTCATGAAAGCAGCGTTGGCGAGCCAACAGACGGCCATCAGTCGAAAATGGGCCACGACTGGCCGAAGAAAGCAAAGCACTCCGGTGGCGGAGTTGCAGAGCCATTTAGCGGCACACGTTGGAGCGACGGTGGTACTCTCGAAAGCGGGAGTGGATCGGACGACAATAACTATAGCAAAGGCAGCCCTGGATCGCCAAAAGGAGGCCCTCGGATGGGCGAACCGATGGAATGGTCTCCAGAGAAAATCGGTCAACTGCTCGGCGAAGAAGCAGACTTGCAGAATCTGTTCGACAGTTATGCTCGGACATCGCCACAAGTTCACGTTGAAGGCTTCCAAGAACTGTGTGACGCACACGGTTTAGGGGTGATGCTCGATGAATCATCACTGCTTGGTCTGATGGCAGCCAATCAAGAATTCATGTTCCATGAATATGGCGACTCTAACGGAACATATTGGTTGGCCGAAGAAGCCGAGGAGACCCACCGGAATATAGATTGGGACTGTGAATTTTTTCATGGGGACAATGAAGAAGCTCTCCTGGCAGCTACGCTGAATGACATCCAATTGGAGGAACTTCCTTCTTTTATCAGAACACTAAACGATTTCTTGGATAGTCCGGGCTACGTGACCGGTTCCTACCCAGAAGAATGGAAAATCGACAATATAAAACTGGACGGAAGCGACGACGCCATTATTCACCTGCGAAATGGAGATACGTTCGATATCTCCTCTGAAACATCTTTCTTGGACATCATTAAGTTGCTGGCCCCCCCGATTACCGAGGGTGTAATATCCGAGTTGCAAATCCGGTCCCCGGAGGAGGAAGCTAGTCTGTTTAAAGGCCGGTATCCCACTGGTGATCCGCACTACGACGACGATTACAATGCCCGCCTTAAAGCTGGCCGTGACCCCATGGATCGCTTTGGTTCTGGTCCAATGGGAGCCGCTGATGAGTACGGCGACGATGAGTTCGGCGACGATGAGTTCGGCGACGATGAGTACGGCGACGATGAGTTCGGCGAAATGATGCATGGTGAGGAAGACATTCCTCAAGAAGAAGCCCCGTACTTCGAAGGTCGTGAAATCGTCACCGGTCCGCAGATGAATGAGTCGCTTGGCAAATTCATGACATCGGCACGCTCACTGATCGAAAACAGCAAGGGTGTGAATCGAAGAGATATTGCTAACGCTCTGAACCGTTCGTGGGAATTCCACGCTGGAAACATTAATGCTGCGACCACTCCGACGAAAGTTCAAGGGACTCTTCGCCAGATGATGGAAAGTTTTCCGGGCTTCAATCCATTGCTGAATGAAGCTGGAAAGGATGCGATGGAATCTGCTTCCGGGAAGGCCATTACCGCTGATGGAATGAAGCAATCGCCGCATTTGAACAAGCAGCCCGGTCCGGATGAAATGGAGCAACACGGCAGCAAAGATAATCCTCTTAAACGTGATCAAAAGAACACGTACACTTCGACCCCGATCATGAAGGGCACGGAGAAGGGATTGACTGGTACCGGAAAAGTCAAGGAAGAAAGTAAACTCTCCGGACCGAATGCCGCTATCCTTCGAGACAATGTGAACAAACTTGCGAAGAAAATCCGCGAGTCGATCCGCGAATCTGCCAAAGGGCTTCGCGGGAAACACACCGTGAATTTCTCGATCGTGGTAGCCGAAGGCAATGCCAAAACGCGAACTCCAACCCGGTCACAATTGGTTGAGGCCGTTGCCGATCTGGAAGAAGTTTTGCAATTCCACCCGCTTGACGATGTTACATTCGAGACGCGGTTCAAAGACATCAAGGGGCACGTAGTGCTCAAGAACGATGTTCCGCTCGCGACCATCAATCAACGTGGGCCAATCGTTGCCGAAGGACGAGCGATCTTTCGATTCACACGAAACGCCGAGCTCTTCGCCAACGAATTGGTGGTTGAAGGGGTCACATGCCGCATTCAGCCACACAATTGGGGCACTGCGGTAGCAGCGAAAGTGACGCTGGAAAGTGCTACCGCTGCCTTCCGTGTCCTCACTGAAAAAAAAAAGAAGTCATTAAAGGACGCTTGTTGGGAAGGTTACGAAGCGATCGGATTCAAAAAGGGTAAAGGCGGAAAAGAGGTACCAAATTGTGTGCCTATGAATGAGAATATCCGCGATAGCAATGGCTTAAATTATAATTCAGATAGGCACCAGAAGGCAAATATAAGAACTAACAGAGGCACCAAAGTAGTGCTTTATCCACAACAGCAACTAACACCCACTCGCCGCTTTGTCGAACTGATCACTTGGCAATTCGACAGAGGATATGTGACACCTCTCCGAAATTCGCGTAGTCAATTAAGTTGGTATATTAGTCGAGAACTGCCGAAGTTGTACCGCCCAAGCCCAGATGACTTTATAAATGTGGATATGCGGAGTGTTGTAGGCCCGTTCTCGACCAAAAGGGATGCGTTGGAGGCATTAAATCTAAACTAGGATGCCAAAGCGGTTAACGCAACCAGAAGGCTATATGATATTATTGGTGGTGATACCAAACGATAGGCAGAATCCCGAAATCTAGATAATTTGGAGCGGGAGGTGAGCTTAGAATGCGTCTTAACAGCATATGGTTAGAATATAAAGGATACCATCAGGCACCGGATGCTGAAAATGGTGCTCCTATGCATGACCTTAAGACAATATACCCAGACGATATATATTCGTTTGATGGTGCTAGAATATACGGTTCTGGAGAACCATATGATCAACAGGCCATATTAATATTAAGACTAGCACGAGGCAAGCCTAATTATCCTGTCAAGGTGTTTAGAGCTGTTCCTAAAGTTATTACTAAACAGCAACATATACAAGATCTGATAGATCAAAAAAAATACATATTAAAACGTGGTAAGATACCTCCTAGAATCAATACCCATATGGATTCAAGTGAATATTACGAGTATATATCAGATCAGCTAGAACAAATAGAAAAATCAAACGCACTGCCAGAGAGAGTGCAGATCAATCCGGGTGATTGGGTGACGATTAGTAGAGAATACGCTGTGTTACACGGAAGATCTTCTCTAAAGGGCGCGTACAGAATACTATCTAAAACAGTCAGGGCTAAAGACCTGTTCACAGAGGGAAACAGTTTGCACGAATGGGGCTATTTCCCTGCTGCCTAACATGCCCCGTTAGTCTAGAAGTTAGGACGCGCGCAGTAAGCCATTACCCGGTACGGTAGATTCTCCAAGCGGAAGATTGAATATGCGTTTATCTATAATCAATGAAACCGCCGTACATTTCCACGACGGAATTGCTGATACATATTCGCGATATGTTGCTGTCCACGGGGATATTAATGACGGTATACCAGAAATAGTGTATGCAGCACTCGATTCTTTGGGTCACGGCAATCTTAGTTATATACAAACTAAAATTAGACCACATTTTTTGGGCTGGATTGGTTATTATGTTCGCGATGGCGTTTTAATCATTACTGAGATACAATCAGATGTTTTGGAAAAATTATCAAATTCTGAGATTCATAATATTGGAGATTTAAATACACAATCCATAGTCAAAAAATATCGATCCAGAATTGACAATCGATATAGCCGTTGGATTGACAATGCTTTGTTGTACATCGAGTCACAATTAATACCAAGTCTTAATGATCAACGGCAACAATGTCCCCACGGTCCTGAATCAAAGATCGATTCAATATCAGTAGAACTACCGCGTAATTTGGAACTAGGGACTAGGTTAATGCGAATGATTTCAGCACTTGGGCGTGCTGGTTATCGCAAAATAGACCAACATACCTTTAATAAGAAGTTGATTTAACGCAGTCTTGTGTGCTGTAACAAGGCTGTAGATCAGCTGCGTACCGGAAATTAGCGATGCAGTATCCAATCAAAATACTCGCACACAATCCTGCGAATTCGTCAGCCATTTCTTGGAGACGGATACATCTTATTACGAAGCAGGCGGTTACTGCACAGGCTAGAGCCAGCGATTCGTATAGTTGTGTATGCCGTATAACCAAGGAGTATGTGGCCCCTGATGGGACAATCCGTATAGACGAATCGTTCGAAGAGGAAAGTGGGTGTCATGTTCTTTACAATTACATGTGGGATTTGACCGGTGCTAAAATCGGCGACTCTTCCCCTCCCCTGCCAAAGTCAATTGTCACAAAGGTGAGTAGTCCGCCGTGGCCGTCACCGGGCGACAAGGGCCTAGCGTAATAGCTAGGCCCTTGTTGTATATGAGCTTGTTCTGTATTGAATTTACAGAGCATGTTACCTCACGAAATAGAATCAGAACTGTTTTATTTGAAGAATCGTGTAAGCGACACGATCATCGAATATATTACCGATGAATTCTGGAAGTATAGATTAAGAATAACTTGTGTTGATAATTGCGACGTTTATGTTTATTTCGATTTTGAAGGCCCTAAGAATACGAAGGGCGAATTAAGAATCGATAGATTTCAGAAAACATTCGAAATATCTGCTAGAAATGATGATGTGGTAGTTCTTCCTGTGTCTGGAGATTGGTCGGTGGTCCTCAAATTCTTAACAATGTTGGTTGCTTCGCGATCATCAACTGATTAGGTATTCAATAATTTCATCTATAGCATAATTTGGCTATTTGTCAGTTCTTCACAATAACAATGGTGTGGCTATCATATGCGGATATAATATGTTGGTATAAGTTAATTCTGATTCTAGTAAGTAGAATCTGCTGCCAGCGATTCGATGGCAGCGACTGCTTGGTGCATTTCTACCGGGGTCATTCTTTTCTGTTATTTGCCAGACTGAAAAGTCTTGGAGATATTGTCCGAAAATGAATATGGTATATATTCGGTGCTTGTGCTCATAAAATCTCAACACGGAGAATTTTCATGGACGACTTCTTACCCAAAATCGGCGACCCAATCGGCGAACCCGCACCATCTGTATTTGAACTCGTGTTGGGCGACTATTTGAATTTCATAAACCCTAAAGATTACGGTATTGATGAACAGTCAATTAATCCGTCTGACTATTTCGTCACAAGTGGCGATGCGGTCGAAAAAACCAAAGTCCTTGAGCGTGATCTTTGGAATCTTGCGGGTGAATTACGCAAGAAATGTTATAATATCATAGCCGAGGAAAATTCCTGCACTTATGTACAAGCTCAGGAAATGTACCGTACGGGAACGCGCCCGCAAAACCCGGCAAAACTGAGAGATTTCGAAACGGAAATTTGGAAGTCTGCTGGCGCAAGCCGAAAACTACTGAATGCCTTAATTAAGGCAAAGGGTCCGAACATTTTTCTTGAAACCGAGTGGGATAGTCACCATTTGCTGTGCATCCCTAAAAACCCACGGAAAGTGACGCAATGAGCGGATTGTATGTTATCTTCGAAGGTAACGACGGAGCCGGAAAAACGACTACTATGACGGCTGTCGCGGAGGAAATGAAGCGACGGTATCCGAATTTCGATCCGATCCTGACCCATCATCCAGGAAGTACACCGCTGGGGTCATATTTAAGGAAATTGGTCAAGTTTCCTGAACAAATTGATCCGAATATCCGTATTGATGACTTGTCTCGTCAAATGCTGTATATGGTCGATACGGTTAGCTTCATCCGGACACTGCTCGAACCTGCTTTGGAACAAAATAAGGCTATTTTTGCTGACCGAAGTTCATTCATCAGTGCTCTAGTTTATGGTCTGGCCGATGGTTTGAGTTTGCATGATATCACGAGACTATTCGATATCATCACGCCGCCAAAGGCCAATCGACTATATGTGTTACAATGTCCATGGTTAGTAGGAAAGCAGCGAATTCAAGCTGACCGTGGGACATTGGATCATTATGATCGTAAACCAGCCGAATTTTTCAACAAAATCGAACAGCTTTACCAGAACTTGATCACCGGCCCATCTGATCGAACTATTCTTATTACACGGTCTGTGGCATTGGATGACATTGTGTATATTGACACCACCATGCCGCGAGACCGTGTTATAAAAACGATCGCTGATGATCTGTCTAGGTTGATTCAAGAACTAGGCGTTTTACCACCAACGGAATAGGGAGATTACGCGATTGACAAGACGACGTATTGACGACTCGTTTTGTTGTTCGTCAGATCTCGCAGTCTGGTGTGGAGGCTTAGCTTCAGGAGGATGAAGTTTAATCTTCATCTTTTGCAAGCGAAGCTCAGCCTGATATTCCGATTGTGGGATCGAACTTGCAGATACGACCTGTAATCCTTGTTGACGGAGCCTTAGAGCGAGATGACTAAATGATGGGCTGGCGATAACACCATCCACCATTGCCATCTGATCGTCATAAGCTCTAAATCTCCAGTAACTCATAACGTGGACACCACAAATGACTCATGAAAATGTAACCGATGCATCCGATGGTTTGGAACAATACACCAGGATTCCAAGAAAAATTATACCTCTGGAGACTGTGATGGTCCGCAAAGTTCGAATGGAAGTCCGCCTGATTCATCCTCAGGCTAAATTGCCATTCCGAAAACGCGAAACCGACGCTGGATACGATATCTATTCCATCGAAAATATTGTCTTGCCCCCGAAAGGGGCCATATTAGTCAAGACTGGTATTGAAATATCTGCTCCACCAGGATATTATTACACCATCGAAGGCCGATCTAGCCTCTGGCGGCAAGGTGTTTTCCCGAATCGTGGTATCATTGATTCAACGTACTGCGGCGAAGTCGTGGTATCATTAGTCAATGTGAATGACTTTTCATTTGATGTCGTTGCAGGTGATCGTATTGCACAGATTATACTCAGCAGACAATATGATGCTGAGTTTGAGATGGTTGAAGAGTTTAGCCCGCTGTATAACCAGCGGGGGACAGATGGATTTGGTAGTACCGGACGTTAGGGCAATCTAGGAGGCTCAGGTGAGAATCGATATGATGGATCGCACATGTAACGCAACACCAACGGAGACCGCTCAAATGGAGAAATGGGTCGTCGCCTATGCCAAAATATTATTGGATAAAGATATTGGTGTGATGCTGCAAGGTGTCTATTTTGGTGGCATAGGCGACACACCGGACGAGGCTGAAGTCATCGCCCGCGAGTGTGTCAACACGATTAAGGGAGGAACGATTCTGCCTAAAGTTGTTAAAGTCACTGACGAATTTACGGTAATCGATGCATTGTATGAAGCTTTTGACCGGTTCGAAAGTACGACCAAGAGGATGCAAGAAGCTGAATCAATCCTTAATCGCGGTAAAAAGAAATGATATGGTTCGAAAAGACTTGCACTGCTAAGAACCAACCAGATGGCTCATCCATCGTGCTTCGCGGGATTTATAATCCGCCAGGACGTTCGGAAGCATCAGCAATAATCCAGATCAAACTCGATATAACAATAGCTCCCGAAGATACCATAATCTATCGCGTCATGTATGAGCACAACCCATCGATGCTCAGACAGGAAGACCCCGATCCATCAGATATTCTTTTCAAGTATCAGGCTCAAGTCAATCGAGTTATCGATCGATTGACTAGAGTGGACTTTGAATCTTTTATTCGGTAGTTTCTGGTGCTTCCGTTTCCATCTCTTTTGACGGTTCTCGCTCAAGCGATTCAGAAGCCGACCCGCCGCCTTCTAGTGCCGCCTCTGACTCTGGAGAGGCCACGGCTGGGTCATCTTTGGGTGGGTCCGGCTCGTCGAATTCGATTTGATATATCGGAAGTCGCACTCCACAACATCTTTTGTTTATGTCAGGTTCTTCCTTAGCCAACGGCGAAGTGTCTCGAAACCATTGTGGGTGGCATATGCACAAGCCATTCGAAAATTCTATGTCCAGCCCGAATGCCATACCGTTATGATCTGTAACGCCATCTTGGATTACTTGGCCGTCTTTAAGCAGTTTCCATTTGTATCCGCGAGCAATCTGACCTTTGTATTTGCACACTAATACGGTATCCATCCCCATAAAGCTATTGTCTGGGGATGGCTGCTTCATTCCAAGGAATGGAGAACGTCGCATTTCGCGACGCATATAGATATACAATTCACTTGCGGCTTGTTCAGTGATGAAATAATCGTGGGCTGTAATTGTGAATGACGCAATCATAAACCTATCTATGCTACGTCACTTCAAGTTGCCCATATGTAAATTCATTGAACAGCGTAATTTGGGTGCGGACATCGAACCGTCTGATCGTAGCACCGGGCCAAAGTCTGGCACCCATCTTTCCAAATGGACGATATTGATTAAACTCGATTGGATAGTACGGAGTCTCAATTGATACCGGAGTAGGAAGAGTCGCACTCAATGTTGTGCTCGGTGGAATTAACAATTGGTTCCACCAGATCCAGACTTGATTATCACGTAACATGATCTCAAGTCTATTCCAGTATTCGTCGAGCGTGCCACCGATTTGAGCACCGCCGTCATAAACTACAAATCCGTCTGGTGATGCATCGGGTTGAATACCGACACCAGAGAATGTACCAGCTTGTGAGTAAATCGCACTTACGGCATAGCCCGGTGCCAAACCGCGAACATAATCATCAACATCGTCACCGATGTCTTCTTCATATGGCCGGGACATATCCAACGTTCCGACCTTGAACTGTACTTCGACTAGCTCAGTTGCCGGATTGAACGAGAATTCGACTCGTACCACCGGGGTTGTGTACTCTTGATGCAGTAATTCAACAATGTCCCCAACATCACCAGGATATGCAATGTTGGAAGCAGAACCGCCAGCAAGAACAACTGTATCACAAGGAGCACCATAATCTGGACTGAAGCCACCAGTGGGTTCCGTGGGTTCCGTTGGAGATGTGCCCCCCGCTCCCGTGCTTTCCGCAAGAATCGAGGGGAAAGCGAGCTTTCGGTTGTAATTGTAGATCGCATTTTGATTTGAGACTGGAGAGAGAGTACGGATTGTTCCAAACGGCGGCAAATCGTGAAAATGAACGCCACATACTCTTATGTAGTGTGTACCATCGCTCAATCGGCCCTTACCAACAATACGCATATATTTTGAAGTGTACTCATCGACTGGAGACCGCAAGATAATATCGTAAGGAACGAAATTAGAACTTGAAGGTCGTCCGATATCGCATCGGATCAATGCGTTGCACAGATTGTGGCGATTCCACAACCATACTGGTCGCTCACTGTAGTCTGACGGCACTTCTGTAGCTGCGACGACCTTCAACCCCGGCATTGATGTATCGATTATTGCTCGATGCTGTAGGCTGATATCAGCATCTTCCGTTCCCGCAGTAGACGCGATATCGAAACTGACCAGTGGGTCGTCGAATCCGGTCAAACCCCAATGTGACCGCTCGAATTGTCGAATTGCCGACACTTGCACCGCAGCATCTTTATCCTCGCTGCCAGCACCGGGCATGATTTCTTCGCGAGCAATATCGACATCACCGAATTGCAGATGCCCGACCCAAGTCCAAATGTGATTTGGATTTAGATTTGGCTTCTTTGAGAAATAATACCGACGAATCGGTTCTCCGGCAACTTCGCCAACCTTGAACCACCATAACTCCACCAGAGTTCCGATCGGCAGTAGATCGATGGTGCCGTCTAAAATCAATGATGATGGGTTTACCCCGGACGGTGGATTTTCCGGGTTGACGTATTGCCATAGATTACGTGCTGTGAAAGGTCCGCCGACCGCTCGTGCACCGTCCATATCCCATTCACGGACAGTATATTGGTTGGTAGCGAGAATTGTACTGGTGTAATCGACGACAACTGCCATCTTCTTTGTGATGAGATGGCCTTTGTATAGTATTGTGCCGAGCAGATTTGGTTCGGACTCTGGTTCCAGTTCGAAACGGGTTTGGTTGCCGTCTTTATCCTTACCAGTGAACCACACGCATTCAACAATTCCGGTAGCTCCGGGAGTGAATGCCCACCCAATCTCTGTCTGCAACGTGTTGATCCGATCACGTTTGAGAATCAGCTCGTACTCTCCAGCACCCGGTACGATGGTATCATCATACCGTTTGAATATCATGGCCGGATGGTTGCCTTTGTTGTTTAACGTTGCGGCGACATTGTTCGGATCGGCAATCGTGGACTCTGGAAACAGGAATATTTTCATCTCTCCGTATGCATTGACGCCCGGCAGTTTGCCGCCGCATGTAGGAGGACGAATGCTTGCGATATCGGTTTCGTCTTGCACCCAGAAAATCTGTTGACATTCTTCGCAAGCACAATTCAGTGGAATTGGGCTGTCAACTGTGAAACGCACAACATTTCCGATGCGTTCGAGACTGATAAATTCGGTTCCGGCAGCAAGGATAATATCGCCTTGCATCCATCCACCGTCGTCTGGGAATCCCGCTCCTTGGAATCCTAAGACACCAAGACGAGTTTGGAGTAATGCATCCAGTTTGCATTTGTCGTCGGCTGACATCAACCCCGGTGTGTCGCACGTGGCATTCGGTACCGGGTCTTCGGCGATGTGTGTGGGGCCGTGGAAGCTTGGAAATAGGACCTGTGATTCCTTGAAATATAATGCCCGCTGCTGCTCGTCGTATGAATATCCCGACGTGATTGCGTTTGGCCCTTCGACTTGTACGAATTGTCCATCTTTGAGGGCTGTGTGTGACGGGAGTTTTGTGATTGCCATGTGTAAAATCCTTTGTTTGCATTAATTACATTATTAAATTTGCATTCATGGTGCAACGCAAAGCTAGGAAAACAACGGCGTGCAACAAATGGATACACAACTTAACGAAATAGTGAAATTATATCATAGCGGATTATCATATGCCGCTATTGGACGCAGGCTACGTCGATCCAGGTCAACGATAAAGCGTCATCTTAACAAACAAGGAATAACCGAACCCAACCCAACGCGGAATTATATTTTAAAGCTTGGGGATATACTTGATATTACCACTGAAGTCGGGCAATATTGGTTCGGATATATGTGGCTAGGTGGTCATATCGCTCGCGATCGATTTCGTTTGTCTTGCAAAGTCCGATTACAAGATATCGGTCATCTTTTTTCTTTTTGTGCTGATGTTGGTACTACTCAGATCCCTCGTAAACATGTCGGTTCGGCCAGATCTTCGGCCATTTTACAATTAAATTCCAAAATATTATGTGAATTCTACCAACAGCAGCATACTCATACACGACATTCGATTCGTGGAGCATGGGACGCTCGCGGACGATTGTTTATTCGACATGGGGCATTGAGAATGGGGTTTACTAATCCTCCGGAATTTGTGGACGAATGGTGCACTGCCAATGGATTCATGTTGCATAATGATGTCTTGTCACCAATTCAATCGATGGACTTAGCACGATTGTTGTACACCAACCAAAGTCGGGCATTACAACGTCATACCAATATAGTGATGACTAATTACCAGATAAAGAAATAGTTCGGATCTCGGTTCATGGGGTGTGTGACCACTTTGATCATCGACTTTGGTTTATACATTTTCTGATATTCTAGCTTCTTTTCTCGTGGCACATAGACCATAATATTCTTTGCTCTGTCTGCGAATGACAGAGCATATTCGATATCTGTTTCTGACAAGTCATTGTCATTGATCACCAAATCGACAACTTCAGAACCATCGTAATATTGATATTTAAGATCCATCAAATCTGCGAATCCACGCTCGATGGCCTGTCGGAAACGCGGGTTGTCATGAATGCGGTAGTCACATCCAGCAAGACCGCATGCAACCGCTCTTGCCCCGGTCCCTAGTTGTAAATCGAGTACCGTCCCTGTAAAGCCCAAACGACGGAGAATTATAGAATAGAATGCCGGGTTTGGGAATCTAAATCGCGATCGCTCTTTCGTGATCAATCTAATCAGATTGTAGACATTGAATTTCGATTTGGTTTTAAGCAATTGCTTTGCGAGTTTCCACATTCGCCTTGGGCGTCTGAAATATTCCCAGATATAGCCATGTTCAAAGTAATGAAGCATAATATACTTGGTCACTGTCCGACTGAATATGGATGTGAATGCTCCATTCTTAATATAATTGCTTTCTTTCACATTCTTGAGAACATCTAGCTCACGCAATAGCACTTCTTGTGGGACGGATGGCCAAATCCATCCTCTAGTAGCCAATTGCTTTACGAATTCATGTAGTACCACATCTCTTTCGAATACCGAACATTGATCTAAATTCGCGATAGTGATGTGGGCAGGATATGTTGTACCGGTTGTCAGATCGTTCTCATATTCGTTCGTAATCTTTGGTATAGAATTTAATACCCATTCATCGCCGGGTATGGTTTTGTAAATGTATCTGCCATACAAGCCATCGCGGTACTTGACATATAGATGGGTTGGGTATGTCTTGACACGACGAACTATCGGATGCTCACGGAGTTTGACGATTAAATGCTTCAGTTCAATTGGTACCTGATACGGTTCTTGATGAACCCTAATTTGTATTTTGAATTTAATTAGCCAATCGACAAATGTGGGGTGGGTTACTCCAGCTATCTTCGCACATTTTCGAATTGAATATCCGAGTTCGACGTAGTGTCTGTGGCACCACGCTTTCGTGTAACACGGATTTTTGTTGATCCGCCCTGGTAGTGGAACTTCGAGCTTTCGCAGAATCTCGTAAAATCGCTTTTTGGTTAATCCTGTGGCTCTGATAATCGAATTTGAGCCATATTTGGGCAAATGCTCAATCAACCATTCGCGTGTTCGCCAATTATCAGGCAATTCTGCGATATCGACTGTTCTGGTGGTTGCTCTGTTCTTGGTCTTAGGGGCTTTTCCTTGGATGCCGACTGATCGACGCAGTGCCCGGACATCGCGTGAACATTTACCGATAATTATTGACAAATCTTGGATATTTAGATATGCATACTCTTCGAACCATTTTCGAAGAGCTTTTGGATTTGATTGATCGATCTTTTGAAATCCCGCCCGTAGGTCGGAATAATCATCATTCATAGTTATCGTCGATCCAGTCTGGACGATCAGTCTCGGCAATCACGACATCCTCTGGTGTGAATTGGACATCGGGAATCCTCGACCAGTTATATCCACCACCACTTTCATAGACGTGGTATGGAATATCTACTACATATGCCTCTTGATCATTGTAGGCTACCAAATATGCGTGGTCATCACCGTCATGACCACCTTCTGTATAGTCGATTCCATTCGATGATAAAACATCGCCGATTGCATTCGCAATCGCATCACAGATCCCACCGCTACCGAATTCATCGTCACCATCGTCGCCCGGTGTCCATTCATCGTATACCGCTTGAGCCGCTTTTGCAAATTGAGGACGCAATTGGGCTAGGACAGGTAATAATCGAGTTGATAGTTGTCCGCTTTCGACGATTTGCCGAAGTTTCATAGATGTCTACCAGTTTGAATGTACAATATTAAAAGCTGGCTCTATAACATATTTCCCACGGATAGGTGAATAATAGATTATCGATTCTTCAAGATTCACGTCATTATTTGGATCTAAAAGTTCTTCACGATTCTTTTCACGTTCCTGATCCATTTTGGCTTGTGCAAGCCGTGGGTCTGGTTGTGGTTCCGGCTGGGCCTGTTGTGGTTCTTGCTGCTGCTGCTGTAATCCCGGTTCTGACTGCTGCTGTAATCCCGGTTCTGACTGCTGCTGTAATCCCGGTTCTGACTGCTGCTGTAATCCCGGTTCTGGCTGCTGCTGTAATCCCGGTTCTGGCTGCTGCTGTAATTCCGGTTCCGGCTCTGGT